>OMLO01000129.1_pt1 | contig 37896 bp, 33 predicted proteins | sample 1674811 | NCBI WGS metagenome assembly OMLO01 (sample SAMN06265003, study PRJEB25207) | coral metagenome | isolation source: Coral host | place: Mexico:La Bocana,Puerto Morelos, Mexico | collected 2008-11-13
GCCCCTCAGCCTCAGGAGCAACATCAAAATCATTCATGAGTCAAATCACTGCAAGAGTGATTGACATCACTACAATAATTTTTGTGCACTGTAAGAGTGTTGCCTTTGACACTGCAAAAGTGTTCCGTTGGAAACTATAAGCTTTAAACCACTTAGCAAACACAGTCAATGAATCTTGGCAAATGTTGAGCTGCTTGCCATAATGTTGTCAGTCAACTCCGCGGCGGCAGCCTTGCACTTTCAACTAGATGAAAAACATTAAATGAAAAGCAACTCTTGCAGTTGCATATTTTTCACATTGTCAGAATGCAGGCGAATCAAAAGAATACCACTCTTGCAGTGGTAGTGGAGAATGAACCACTCTTACAGTGGTAATTCAATGATGTAGTTTTCATTTCCTCCATATTTCTAATCTAAACATAAACGGTCCTTATAGCCTCAAGGAATCCGACGACGTGGATAGGTCGCACGGACCTCAGTATTGTTTGAGTGCCACTGAAAGATTGCTTTTAAGTCCTTGGTTGTTTAGCATTGACACTGTAAGAGTGTTTTTACACTGCAAGAATGTATTTGCGACACTGAAAGAGTGTTTCTTGTGTTTTTTGTTTGACATTGACACTGTAATACACTGCAAGAGTGCAATTGTGACACTGAAAGAATGTTTTTTGTGTTTTTGTTTGACATTGACACTGTAAGAGTGTTTTCTTGGTGTTTCGTTTGACAGTAAGACGAATGCATACTTTTACACTGCAAGAGTGTATTAATGCCATGTGTCAACACCACTCTTGCAGTGGCAAGGGAACGTAGTATGTATAATGCGGACCACTTTTTGCAGTGGGAACGTAGCATGTATAATGCCAGCCACTTTTTCAGTGAGAACATAGTATGTTTAATGCCAACTACCTTTAAGGATTCGAAAGTGATCAGGGGTTGTAGGAAATGGATTGATTCAGGGTCAAATTTGAAAGATTCCCCAAGAAGTTACAGTCGCCCTTTTACAACCAAATCATACTCCCCCTCCACCCCAGCAGCATCCATTGCTGGCTGTTCGGTGCCACTGCTGCTGCTCCTGTGGCTCCCACATGAGTTGGAGCTTGGTCACCCCAAAATCTCTACAAAAGTTGGAGCTACAAGTAGATTCAATATTTGATTGCCTTCTTAATTTTAATGCAGCCCTAGATGAAGGGAACATGTTTTCTCCCAGCTTCAATAGGATGTGGATTTTCAGAATGTAAAGGAAGCCTAATTATATACATATACCGATTCTTTACGGGTTGGCAAGTTGCCAAAAAGAGTCTTATTATACTTATACTCACCGATAGATTTGAGGCCTATATAACCTAAAACTTAGAGAGTCTACATGACTTTATAAACAGCGTGCAGATACCCAACCTAAAACAAAAGCCAAAAAACACCCAAAATCCATTCCATCGCCCACCTATTCATCGAGTGTCATGACATGTGCCTATTTAGATTCGGCCAGCTCCGCAAGCGTCGTACCCATTCACAATCTCATAGTTGTTTGGTGCAACAGCACGACGTCCAGGGAAGCAGCATCTGCTTGCTGCTGGATCACCGACCAGGCCGACACTCGTTGTGGCCTCGGTGCCAAAGTGGTTCATGTTGGCCGATTTGCCGGAGCCGCTGGGGCCCATAGGCCATCCAATGGGCTAGCATGCCCTGCAGATGCTCGGGCTTGAGCACGTTGACCGTCTGTGGCATTCAGGGTGCCGACGTCTGGTTCACCAGGCTCTCAGGTAGGCTCAGGTGCCAGTTCAAGGTATGAAACACATCGGCTGCATCAGTGGCAGACTTGAGGCTTCAGTGGCTTCAGTGCCAGTCTCTTGGTGTCCAGCTCCACAATCTCGACCACAATCACAACACTCTAAGGCTCTAAGTCTTAAGGGCACATTTTTCAGATGTGGCTCAAACATCCCCCTTGACACTAGCTCTACATATTGATTATGTCTAGCTTTGAGCCACACCTTGCACCCTAACCATCTCCACACTTTAAAATCAAAGCCTATCATTGATATTGACAGGTTCCAAACCCTAAGAATGGCAATGGATGGGATTATATGATTGGATGCATCGGGGGGTTCTATCAAACTAAGTTGACCCCAAAGTTTAGCTAAATTAAATCAGATTTAGGTGTGGAGATCTTAACCAGCAAGCACTTCCCATTGCCCGGATCAGGCTAGTCCTTGCTTTGGAGAGGTTTGGCCTTAGCATTTCACCAATCAGAAGAGTTGGGTACGGCCCTATGGCTCAAATGGGGGATCTGAAACTTTCATATTTCCAATAGTCCTTGAGACATGGAAATATTATTTGAGCCATATGCCAAAAATCTTCGCATCTACGCATTATAGAGGATTTCAAAAATACTCACTTTTCATTCGGGTTCCCATTGCAAACCAACAGTCAGAAGGCATTAAATGCCAAGGGGGCTTCCCACAAAACCAAGCACGTTCAAGCGTGTAGGAACCAGTATACGCTACCCTGAACCCTAGCCTTCCGGAATCCTTGCGCGCTCTTGGGCGGTGTGTCAGGCAAAAGTTTGGGAGTCGTCAGTCGTCTGCACTCAGGTGCACTCGTCAAATCCTTGCCTCCTTGGGCACTAATTTCTGGTTTGGCCGAATTTCAATGAAGCTCGCACGAGAGTCTCCAATCTCAGCACCTGTCCAATGGGCCAAAGGTATAATGGGATTCTGCTCATCCTGGCACTGCACATTCCCATGATGATGGGGGACAGTATCCCATGGGTCTGAAGTCAACAGATGGCCCAGTTCTCTTTGGTGACGAAGGTCAAGGTTAAAGCCTGTCAACTGTTTCACCATGCCCAGCGTTCTACACGCATTTTTTTGTTGAGGCTTCGAATAAAATTAAATCATACATTATGGCCATACCCCAAAAGGATTCCTAGAGTTGTGGCTTAAGATGTATGGTTGACAAATTTCGGGGCAATCAACTTGTGGATGTATCAATCATCAAAACAACATTTCCCCCAAAATGGTTTGACGTTCAAATCGGGGCCTGGCAAAAAACTGAAGAGTTAATGAACTTAATAATAATAATAACTGAGGTGGAACATGAGATGGTTTGCCTTAATGGATGACAATCATGATCGTGAAACCCTGAACTTTGCGACAAACTTATTTCTGAAGCAGTTCGAATACAGATCGATCCAGCTTTGAACACATAATCCTTTTTACGTTGAGGATTTGCTTGCATCAGGCTCAGGGTCGAAAATTGGATCTTGACATATGACTTAATAAGCCAGGGGAATTATTCTACAATGGGGAATTATTTATGTAATATCCCAGTTCAAGAAAAGGTTTGCTTGGAGATCAAGGTTTATCCTCTTGCTGGAGAGATGTACCCAAAAAAACGCACCGTGGTTGAAAGAGAAACCGACTCAAGCCGAGCAACTCTGCGCAGCACTTCTGAAGACCTTGATAGTCAGTCAGTGCCAGAATGTTACTGTTTTTACAATGAATCTAAACATCAAATGGATGGAATTGGTGGCATGGAAATTTACAGTCCTGTTTCAAAGTAGTAGGCCACCTTTTTGCACACCGTTTCCAAGTCCAGCTGTTCTCCAATGCGTTGATGTTGGCCCCTACAGCATGAAAGGTTACACTGCCGCCCTGATACTATGTGACCAGCGCAGACCTCAGATTTGCCCTTCAGTGGCTGATTCCCTGCCACGCATTGCTCGAAACAAATGACCTTCAATAGTATGCTAGACTCATAAGATTTTGCCAGCACAGCAGCAACAATCAACTGATGAATTAATTTCAAAAGAAATTTTAAGAGCAGTCAATCTTAGTAGCTGCTTACCACTCTATGATTGATGAGCGAGTTTGTCTTTGTTACTACAATCTTTGACAACGCACTGCGTGCTCTTGGCAATGGCAAAAAGCGGGTAGTCAAGCTGTGACAAAAAGAACTTAATAATTAACATTAAACAAAAATATTATTACTGTCAATACAAATGGTAATTGAAGGTCGGTTCATGATATTGTCATTGTCACTTAGCTTTGATAACCCTTGAATCGAATCACTGGCCTACGGTTCAGCAAGCAAAACTGCGTGATTAGCAGGAATTACCAAATCCGTCTTTGCGCAGATCATCGGGCGAATTGGTTGTAAGCCTTTCGCCGCCACTGGAGGCCATTTGACTGCCCAAGTCACCGAGAGCAGTGCAGACTTTTGCCATACTTTGTATGGAATGAGGCCCCCAAGATGTCCAGCAGGTGTCTTAGAATTGGCAGCAGAGTCTTCCTGCTTCACTTGCACCTCGCCAGGCTTGAAGAAGACGATCAAATTCTTCTTATCCATCTTGAAGAGGCTTGGGTCGCCTGGACAAGTCATTGTGCACCAAACCGTTTTAAAAGAAATTAAATTACATCTTGAAATTTCACAGCATATTATTAAGACTTACGAAAAATCAAAGATTAATTATCAAAGACTCAAAGATTAATAAAAATATAGTTTGAAAAGATTGACTGAACATAATAGTAACAACAAAGCACTGGTGGAAGGGCAATCTGTCAACGTGTGGTAGCACACTGTGGCATCTGAAGGATTCACTTGGCGCTTTGCTTCGATCACTTGCTGCATGCTCGTGTACTTGCTGTTGAGCATCACCATATCCTCTGGTGTGCGAAGTTCAAAGGGCACATCTGCTGTGCCAACTTCTTCATCAGAACCATCCTTCAATGACCAAAATTTGCCTTTAAAGTAGCCAGCAAGGATTGCACCACACTTGATTGCATGAGCTCCTTCAGACGTGTTCACAAGGTAGACTTTTTGGCCAATGGTGATTACAATTGAGACTTCAGGAATTGATGCACAAACAGCCTCGCATAGCTTGGGAGTTGGAACCTCTGAAGCCAGAATGCAAGCCAGTTTCGGCGGATTTCCTGCCTGAGGAGTTGCTGGCCCCCGCTGTGGTTTTCCATTGCTCTCAGTGTCAGGCTTGTCCTTCTGATTCTTTTCTGTCTTCTCAGAATCCTTCTTCTCATCTTTCACGTCAAGTGGAAACTCCTTTCGCTTGGAGTCAAGGAAGGATCGAAAATCCTCACCCCATGTAGGGTGATCATGCCAGCTCAACAAGAGTTTGTCTGGAGTTCGAAGGGTACTCAGCCCACCAACCTTCACTTTGTTAGCATAGGCCAGCACAGACAGATTCGGTTGACCTGGAGCTGCTTGCGTAGATTCTGGCCCTTCTTTTGAAGGTAGCGGAACTGGGGGTGTGTACTCACCTTCCAGAAATTTCTCCATTGTGAACTCCGTGATGCTTTGCTTTGCCCAGTCAACCTGGCATCAGATCAAGTCTTTCAAAAAATTGATCTGTCAAGAGCAACTCTTACTTCGGAGAAAAACAATTAAATCAATTTCACTATCAGCCTGTTTCATTTAAGATTGAACAATCTGGCCTCCACTGAATCTTGCTGAAAGCCAATGTAGTACAGTTCAATTCCGGGCAGTGACTTCTTGAACTTCTCTTGAACAGTGGCTCGCAGAAGATCACCGGTGTGTGCTGCCAGATCAACCACCAGTGTGGGCTTGGTTGCCCCTGAAGAGAGGTCGGCCAGACTCCCTTTGAGAACTGCACTGAACGCATTGTGCCCCAGTTGGTGGTATCTTTCCGCAACACCAATGCTGTGGGTCAGTGACGTTGTCGATGGTAGTGTCTCCTCTGACATGTCCTCGATGACAAGGAGATCTTTGGACGACGGGACGTCCGAAGATTCCAGCAGCCCCTGCTTCAGAATGGCTGAATTTCTCCAAAACGTCCAAGTTGCAGACTGTGATTGCTCACTCATCGGCATCGCAACCCGTCCTTGACGCACCATTGGCCTGACATTAACAAACTAAATTAAACATTAAAAGCTTTTTCATTGCCCTTTAATGTATAAAAACTTATACATTAAAGGGCAGGAAAAAGGCTAAAAAGCCCTTTAATGTGTATAAATTATACACGTTAAAGGGCAAGGAAAAAGTAAATATTGACCACAATAAATTCAAATTCATTTTAGTAGAAATACATTAGAACAACTTTAAGCATCATGCCTGGCCTTTCATCTCTTGGATCATTGCGCTGCTTGAACGGGATCACAAACGATGCATCGATGTTCAGGTTTGCATTCACCAGTAGCTTGTGAGATACTTCCTGCTGCTTGTACAGCTTGCCTTTGCCGTAGGTGTGGCTGGGGGATATCACCAATCCAACACAATGAGGAGCTCCACCATTCACCAATCCTCCCAGCACAGATGCTTGTGTGGCTTGCTGCTGCGAGGAAATAAGGCTTGGAGCTGACCAATTCAGGACACCCAGCACCAGAATCTGATCTGCTCCCACTTGATGGATTTGACCAATCCGAGTGAGAAATTGATTGATCTTACCCATTGCATCTGTTGCAGAAGTCAGCTCCTCAATCCCGGCCATCCAGCTGGCGTGGCCATAATCCAACAATTGCCGGACCTGCCGCTGCGCCTCAGCCTGACGGTTGATCATATGCTGAAGCTTGGCGTGATAGACTGCCGCTTCACGATCCTCAGACTTTGCTCGCCAAAGTTCGTACGTCTTCAGGTCGTGCCTATGATAAACTCAGCAGGGCAGCAATAACACATGATTTTTTGTAGTCTACTTGATTGATAAAATCAAATAAGATAAATAATACAGCAATAAAAAATAAACCCAATCAAAGCAGAGCTACAAAATCTGGTTGCACACGAGGTTATATTCTTCCTTTTCCAATTCACCAGCAGCAACGTTCCTCGCATTGCTTTCAGCTCTCAGAGCTTCAGCATTCGCAGCCAAGTGATGCTTCAACACTTCTTGTACACACTTCAAGTCGCCGTTTTTGAAGTTCTCCCTCTTTTCCGACAAGGCTGCTGTGATTTCCATTTCCAAATTCACATCGCCATTCACAAGCCTCAGGCAGTGGGGGTCAAAATCTAAGATGTAGTAGGTGCAACATGATATGTCATCCTCCCTAAACTGGTGAAAATTTTGTTACTATCTGACATCATGTGGGCGCACGCTCTTGCAGTGATGCTGTTCCTACCAACAATCTTCACTCTTGCAGTGATGCTGATCCTACCAACAATGTTCACTCTTGCAGTGATGTTGCTCCTACCAACAAAATTCACGTTTTGCAGTGATGTTGTTCTAAAATCACTGTTGCAGTGATGTTGTAACTAGCAACTCTCTTCCTGTGATGTCGTTAGTAACAATCTTCACTCTTGCAGTGATGTTGTACCTAGAACAAACAGTCAGTCTTCACTCTTGCAGTGATGCTCACTCTTGCAGTGATAGCGCTACTACTATCAACAAGCTTCACTCTTGCAGTGATGTTGTACCTAGTACTGCCATCTTCACTCTTGCAGTGATGTTGAATGGCAACAAACTCGTGCAGTTACTACTATCAACAAGCGACTATAATATGCCATGGTTTTTTTTCATCATCATCATCTTGCACTGATGTTGCTACTTAACACCTTCCAGTCACAAATTAAGTTTTTCGTTATGCTAAAGCAGCGAAACTCTTCCAGTACAATATCATGTTAAAGCCCAGACACCGATCAGCAAAGTGAGGCGCAGCCACTCCTTGCTCCTTGCAGAAATCATCTAACATCAATGCCATATAATGGCCAACTGAGAGGCCTCTGACATTGATTCCTTTGATAACTTCGCACGGGTGTCAGCCAGCTTTCTTCTGTGGCTGGCATCCACATAACGCATCATCAAAGCCAGTGACTCCGAAGTGCATGTCAAGCGTTTATTCCACGATTTTGATCCTGATCGTGGAACATATCCTGGCAGGATTTGTTTGCTGGCGAAGCACTCTTCGGCAAAGGCAGACTTGTCAGAAAATTCCGAACAATGAGCAATCAACCGCTGAATAACTTCTGAAGGAGCTTCCAACAGGTTCAGAAGGGCTACCTTCTTCTGGCCCACTAGTTGGCTTTCTTTTGTTGTTTGTTGGTTCCACGTGGCAATGACTTGAGCTGGCGTCAATCCATGATTCTTCAACAGCTGCAACTTCGCCACCCATGTTGCCACATCATGCGACTTCACCATCGCTCCTTTACGGCTGAGTGCCGCATTGTGAAGAGCCACTGTAGCCACATCCGAGGACATCAAACCTCTTCGGCACCAAACAACTTGTAAAGAGCTCAGCAGATGTGGGGCTAAAACACCTAGGTTCCATCCACATTTCATCGACATGCAAGTCACAAAGAGACCCATGTGAGCCCTAGCGGCTCCTTTGACATACGCGGCCCACCCAGCCCTGCATCCGTTGTCAACATTGAAGCCACCGAGGTTTGCATGCCACAACTGCAATGGATGGCCTATCATCAAGTGTCAGCATCAAGAAACTTTAAAACAGCTCTACATAACTTTAAACTCAAGTTTCAACAAAAGCATCTTCTCAAACAAAATATCTGACAATACAATGTCACGAAGTGTCAAGTGCCTTGGGTCTGAAAGCCATTCATAAGAATCTCCTCCAAGAGCTGAAGGCTCACTGCCAAGAAGGGGGCTGGCTTTGTGCTCGAAGATGGATCAAAGCTCAAATCCCAGATGTGGAGAGGGAAGACATCACAATCATTGCCTGGAAGCTCCTTGCGAAAATCCACGTCAGTGCGATCACCAATGAAGGCCACCATATCCTTCCAAAAGCTGCGTGGCTCTTCACCTGCTTCTTGCACCAAGAAACCACGTGGCCCACCATAGGCTTGCAGAATAGCAGTTCCATAGTTCAAAGCCAATTCCCTGAAGTTCTCGACAGTGGCGTGGACAGCAGCCTCCCTCAAAGGCTCCAACATTGCACCTTTGCCATCAGCATCCTGTGAATGCATCTTCCATTGGGCCATCACCACTCCAAAAGGCGGAAAACTTGACTCGTCCTGGTCCTCCTTCGACTCTTTCAAGCGCTTTTGCTGACTCTCAGCACCGCCACCATCAGCTTCATCTGAATCAGGACTGTCACGCTTGAGATGATTCTGATTTGGATTAACCGGGACCTCGAACATTGCTTGACACTGAGGCAATTGCCCTTCAAATGATGCTTAGTAAGTAGGCTTGTGCCAAAAGGCTGGTCAAATTCAAAGTTGTTAAAGTTCAGACGACGACGACGACATTTGACAGTTTCAAATCTAATCGAAAAAGAATTTGAATCAGCGTCATCAATCCTTACATCACCCCGCAGCTGGGAGTCCAGACGATCTGGACACGTCAAGCCCTGGCCGACTCGGAACTAACTTTTAATTTTTCCACCTCAAATATTTTCATAATAATACCATTTTCAGGCGAAGTCGGGATACGTTTTGGTGCCCCCCCCACTTCGCCTGAGTTCAGCTGAACTCAGGCGAAGTTACCAGGCAAACCCTCAATCCAGGCGAAGTCAGGGTACGTTTTGGTGTACCCCCGACTTCTCTCGGATTCAGGCTTTTGATTCAGACTTCGCCTGAGTTCAGCTGAACTCAGGCGAAGTCGGGGGGACACCAAAGTGTACCCCGATTTCTCCTGAAAATGCTGAAAAACAATCACAAAGTTTAACAAATTAATCAAATCTTAGATTGGCAGTCAGTGCAATGTCAGCCCTTCATTTTTCTTGCCAATTTTTCCCTGGGGTCCTGTAGCTGAGAGCAGCTCTGAGTCAATAATTGTCGGTCTGAGGACTGCCACCGTTAAAGGTGAATTATGCTCGGCAAATTGGTGCTTCACTTCGGGATTCATCGCAGTCACTCATGCGACGTTCTCCTGGGCATGAAGCCTTACAGCAGAGGCAATTTTGTGGCAAAACTCAGCAGTATAGATTTGGCAGCGCTTGCTCAAGGGGACACCATTCCATGAGCCCTGGATCTGAACATGATCCTTCTTGCAATTGCACTGAAGCTTACTGAAGATGGCCGCCATGTGGTGACTGTTGGTCAAAAGAGTGGTCCGCTTTCGGATCTTCTCCGATCCACCAGGCACTGTGAGATTCACTCTGCATTGATCGAATGTCACTTTCATCACTCCAGGTTGCTGGCTCAAGTGCTCGACCTCAAGGTAACTTATTAGCCAAAGGCTAATTATCAGATTCAAGAAGTCAACCACTAGAGAACAACATTACAAACAAACAGTTTGTTAAAATGTTCAGAGATTATTAAAAATTGAACTTGGCAGGCCCTTTATTTACTTAGGAGGTATTAAATAGTAAACCATAAAATCATTACCCTTAACGTTAGTGTCGGGTAACTGCCGGGTGCCTCCACGATGAGGCCTTGTGGGGATGTTCATGTGCAAAGTAGTGGCCATTGATCAACTGGTTGTGGCAACGGTCCATGCCGTAAGACAACAGCACATCGGCCTCCTTTTGCCTTGCCTCACGCAACACTGGGTCCATTTTCGCCAGATTCCATAGGCGCATTAGCTCACTGTACATTGTGCATGGTGGACTTGACATCAAGAAAAGAGGAGCGTCGCGGTGCTGGATAGCCCGAAATTCAGCACGAGCTGACCACTCACCTGAGATAAGATTCAAGTCTTATTATATCCTGGCCATGTTTTTTCCTCGGTAAAGTTTTGTGGTGATTTTAATTATCATAATAGGTGTTCTCTTCGTTTCAAAAAATATATAAAAATACTAAACACTGGAAGAGTGTCCAACACAGTTAACCACTGGATAAGGGTGTCCAAACATGGCTGTAACGAAACACTGGAAGAGTGTCAACACAGTCGAACACTGGAAGAGTGTCCAAACATGGGTGTGATAACTAAACACTGGAAGAGTGTCAACACTAAACACTGGAAGAGTGTCAGCTGTGAACACTGGAAGAGTGTCACCGCAGTTGCGAACACTGTAAGAGTGACAAAAACATGGGTGTAACTAAACACTGGAAGAGTGTCAACACAGTTAAAAACCACTACAAGAGTGTCAGAACAGTTGCGAACGCTGGTTTTAAGACTATATTTCAATATAATTAATAATTTTGCGTGGGCCATTTGATAGTACTTAGTTTGGTTTCCCGAACAGTAGTGTTGTTGCCGTGATATCACACTGACTGTTTAGTTTTTAATTTGCACTACTGATGATAATACATCCTGATGAATCATTGATTCTGATTCTCATGATCACTAGACATGGATCATCCTGACGATTGTAGAAGTTACTATTATTAATCATTGAATGCCATTGAAATGAACACGGAAGACTGTGAAAAAGACAGTTGAAATAAATTCAAAAGAAAACCTTGCTAAATGTAAATACTCAGGAACAAAAGTCAAAGCCATTCACAATGTCGAAAGAGCCACTGCAAGACAAACCGAAATGTTGAATGAATCTTGCTACCTGGGCTGGGGAGTAGATCTCTGCGAAGTGGCTCTTAAAGGGATGGCAAACTGACTGATGTTGTTCCTCCATGTCAGTATCATCAGCTATTACTTGGACAATATCCATTGGTTGGCTGACTTCTTCCTCCGAATCAGTCTCGTCTGAAATTACCATCACTGCACTTCCACAAAGAGCCATCATCGCTATTAAAGACTAACTCAGCTCAGCTTACTAACGTCACCTTGAACTTGGGCCAATTCATCATTGTCATTATTCCATCATTTCATGTATGATTGTTTCAACTCATTTAATTAACTCAAATTACATACTATTGAATTTCGTGCTTTCAAAATTCTCAAACATCAAAGCGACTCTCAGCCTCTTGCAGTGAGTCAATCACTCTTTCAGTGCAGCACTCTTTCAGTGCAGCACTCTTGCAGTGCAGCACTCCTGCAGTGCAGCGCCCTTGCAGTACAACACTCTTGCAGTGCAGCACTCTTGCAGTGCAGCACTCTTCCAGTGCACCACAATGAACATGCCTGACTGACACCATAACATCCAGACTGGGCCACCTCTTCATTGAATCAGCAGCCAGTGGACGGACCTTGATGCAGCAATTACAGGCGTCACTCACTTTGTGTCAAACAGAACATTCACAATGTGTGTAGTCTGTTATTATTTATTCAGATTTTGAGTAAACGTGCAGGCGCTCGTTGTCAAAGCCTTTTTTCATCCTTTGAGCTCAGTCAATCATCATTCAAAGCCTTTTGGTCATCATCCATCATCCTGCGAGCTCAGTCAATCATCAAAATTTTGGCCGATGGTTGTCAACCATGACATGTCATTGTCATCAATCAATCTATTCTGGCTGCTGCTGCTGCCGCCAAACATTGTCGCAAAGAACAAAGCCATTGGCCTTACGGCAAAGCTGGCAACCAACATGGCTTTCACGGCACTTGCCGCAGCCCAACTTCAAATTGACTGGCATCACCAACTTCACTCCAGAACGCAAATTGTAGACGGCCGTGTCTTCAGAACCAAGTGGATCTGCTCTGGCCTTGGCTTTAGCCTTAGCCTTGCCTTTTGCCTTCGGTTCAGCCGAAACCGACGCTGCAGCAGAAGGGCGTTTCATGCCTCGACCTGCGGGGCGTTTTGCAACAAATTCCTGGACGGGAGCTTCTTCATCCTCGTCTGGCGGCAAGTCTGGCGAGTGTGATTCAGCATCAGTCAAAGTAGGCAGCTCAGCCATGTCAACATCAGCAGTTGGCTCCTGTTTTTTGGATGACTTTGACTTGGCTGCTGTACTTTTCATGGTCACTTGATGGCAGGTCGCTGGCAAAAATTGATTCGGTTGCACCCGGTCTGGCTCAATCTGCTGCTGCAACGATGCAGCAAACTTCCCAGGTAGGCACTGTAACAAAGGCTGCTGCCTGGAAGGTGTGGGCACAGTGCCTGAAGACTTGATCAGATCAGAAAGATATAAGGCAGCCGACTGAAGGTTCCAAGGCTCAGCAATGATCTTCTCTTGTGTCTTTTCTAACTCCTTCACTTGGTCAAAGGTCATAATGTCTCGTGGAACTGATGGTTTCGGCCACTTCCCATCAAGACTTGCGAAGCGTGATGCTGGTGTAAAAACAAAGGGCTTTTGACTCCAATCCTTTGAATGCATTCTCTGTTTCACAAGCATGATGACATCCATGTCGCTTGGCGCTTCACTGAAGACTGACTCCACTGCATCATCAGCGCGACAATCTGGATGGGCCTCCCCTTAGCTTCAACATGACTGAAACAGCCGGATTCCGGACGCTAAAAACAAAATCAGGGTTAAAAGTCAAAGCACTTACAAAATAACCATTAGAATCTGATTCAGAAATGAGGTGCAAAATGTTTTCCGCGTCATCAATGTGAAGGAGTGGCAGACCTCTTCGTTGTTGAGGAGCTTTTTCCGAGTGGATGTGTGCCCACTGAGTTGACACTCTAAAGGCTCCAGAAACTCCTTGAAGTCAAAAAGGGAATGCACAGATTGGGCGCGCAGCTGTCTGCCACCTGTGGGGACCACTTTGCGAACAGCGGCCAAAAAATCATCTGGTGTTTCCATCACCTTCTCTGTAGTGAGTTTGCTCCTAACTACAGAGAAGCGTTGGTCAGGAAGCCCGTGGCTGTGACCCACTGCAAAGTAGGTGAACACCGCTTGGGTCCAGATTGAACGGTGAACCATCAAGGCTCCCCACTTAAAGGCTGTCTGGTTGCGGGTTTCGGAGGTGGCCTTGTCCGCATGTATGCGGACCTTCTTCGGAAGTGGCACATTTCGCTCCCTGCAAAGCTCGGCAGCCTTCTCCATCATGTCACTCAATAGTGTCAAATCCAAGTTCGCGGTGGTTGAAATGTTTTGGTCCATCAAATAGTATGTTTCTTCAAGGCCATCTGATATCGCACATGACAATTTCATCTCTGGGCGCTCCATCGCCTTTGATGACAATGACTGATTGAAGGTCAAAAAAATACGCTTAATTTAATGTTAGTTCTTAATTCGAAAATAAAGGGTCAATTATTACATTAAATTATACAAAAACACAAAGTGCCAAATAATAATCAGCCGTAACACTGAAAATTCCTTTGTGCTCGGAACGTTGCGAGGGATCTTGAACTTGGCGCGCTCCATTCCGTCGATTGTGAGCGTCAGCCATGTCTCCCCTTCGGAGTGCAGGCTAGCTCCTTCACCAAACTTCACTGAGTTGCGGCCATGCTCTCTCCAAAGTGCGTCCAGCCTCCTATCACTCATGACGCCATTGATGTGTTGAACATAGGCTTGAACTACAAGTTCGTGGTCACGCACACTTGAGCAAACTCGTTGCCACTGCTTAAAGCGCTCACACGCCGTACACTTGGAATGAATTCCATCTGATCGAAACCGCACACACTGTTTCCAATGTGAGTGATAGAGTCGCACAAATGTGCGATATGATGGCATTGTCCCCAGATGCTGCATGTGCTCCGTGGCGACTTTCAAAAGCTCTGTGAGGGTGACAGTTGGGCCCAGGTGTTTCACAGGAAGGTTCTCTTTGAAATTGCCGTGCCCAAACCGTGCACAGGGATCTAGGAGCTTCTGGACGGTTACAGCAACATCCATTTCTTCTGACTGTGACAGTTGTGGTGCTTCTGCCAATGGTTCAGCCAAGAACTCATGAACCCAAGCCCACATTGTATGGCCGTTTGTCACCATGTCAGCTTCTTCTTTGGTCCCAGTCACTTTGCATTGCCTCGTGCGCTGATCTTGGGGTGGGTCTCCATGCCCTTCCGCGAGCCACTTAACCAATCGGGTAACACGTGGCCCAGATGTGGCCAAAAGTGACGCTACTGCTTGCCTGCAAATTTGCAAGTTCATGAAGTTAAACTTGCGCACTGATTTCTCTGACGCAGTGGATTGGTCAACCATTTGCTTCAGAACCTCATACTGGAATGAATTTCTTCGGTTTGGCATTGTCTCACTCGCCAAAGCCATGCGAAGCTCATCACAGCGGCTTTTTAATGCTTGGTTCTCATCAAGTGCATCCAAGCACCCAAACTGACAACATCTTTTTTCATCTGGGAGTTGCTGGCTGTCGTGACTGGAATCGAGGACTGGTTCATCGCCATCAGAGGGTAATGAAGCACTGCTGACGCTATCAACCTCCGCACACCCAGCAGCTGCCATCATTGCTGGAAACACTACCTTAACTTCAATCGTAGTTGAATAAATGTCTTGCTTTGTTTGAGCTGAATGAACAAACAAATAATTGCATTGTTTATTGCATTGTTAATTGCATTGCATTGATTTCGGAAAACTATTTACCAATGAACACATCTTGAGCAAATAAAGCGAAGGCAACAGGACTCCAAATTTGCAAGCGAAATTAAAACTTCCAAGGCACTCTCTTGCAGTGCAGCATTCACTTTTAGCAGTGAGTTAGGCAGTCACTCTTGCAGTGAGTCGGGCACTCTTGCAGTGCAGCATTCTCTATTTTGCAGTGAGTTAGACAGTCACTCTTGCAGTGAGTCAGGCACTCTTGCAGTGCAGCATTCACTTTTGCAGTGAGTTAGGCAGTCACTCTTACAGTGAGTCGGGCACTCTTGCAGTGCAGCATTCACTTTTGCAGTGAGTTAGGCAGTCACTCTTACAGTGAGCCAAACAGTCTCTCATAAAAAAACCTGGCAACAAAGACTGGCCCAAATCCTGAGATGGCCCCGATTCTGAGGCGCCACACCACCACTCTTAAAACCAGTCGCAGAAGTCAATAACTACCTGGCACTGAGAGCACTATAACTAGTTTGCAAGATGTTGCTAAAAGTAGAGGAATTCAATTAACCAATTTTTTACAATGCAACAGTTAAGCTCTCTCACATTTTTGACTATTTCGCTCATGACCATTATTCCATGGCCTGCGTTCAATGTGGTCAAATTTCCCACCACATTTAATTTCCCACCTAATGGTCTAATTAAAGACGTCCAAAACTAGATTGCGTCAGCCGTTCTTGCTCATCAATTAAGAGCTGGTTCACTGCCCTGGGACTCAGTTGTCGTGCTGCAGGATTCAACTTCACCTTGTTCATTTGGCGGAGACGAAGGTTGTGGACCGGGCCCAGGCACGGTGAAATCACAAGAGCATTCTTTGCCAACCATCCACAATTGAGTTCGATCCACCACATTCAAATAATCCCTCAGGTGGCCCCAATAACACACGGGACATGCTTTGTCATCATAGTCATCGAAACTCAGCAGCAGCGGCATCTTGTCAGTGAGAGCTCTAAGAGTTATTTATATAATGTTTTGATCAAAGATCATAATCATTATATACATGTTGCAAGTCTAATGAAGTGATTGTTGCAAGTCATATACAAAACAGCATTAAGGGCAATGATCACACACACACACAGTCTTGAGAGCATGGAAGGCTGCATTGTTTGTGGTTTGAGTCCGCCTGCCCATGTCTCAGAAAGAAACACACTGTCTCACAAAAAAATGGTCTAACACTTTTGCAGTTGCAGTGCCCAACGGTGCAGGGTCACAAAGAAAAAACAAACACTCTTACAGTGTCAAGCAAAAAAGAACACTAATGAAAAAAACACTCTTGCAGTGTTCAAACCAACTCGTACATCATCAAAAAACATAATTTACCTGAGGTCCGGCCTTTGCGGTTGCTCTGGCTGCCCATGCCTGAGCTTGCAATCGCAATTTGCTTTTTTCTTGATGCAATGTCAAAAACAATGCACTCTTGCAGCGTCAACAACAAGACACTCTTGCAGTGTCAAAAACAAGACACTCTTGCAGTGTCAAAAACAAGACACTCTTGCAGTGTCAAAAACAAGACACTCTTGCACGCAAAGCATCCACGCAATCTTTTTCATTGAGAATAATTTTGCAGTGATTCATAGTCAACCTCCAGTGAATGAAATTTGATCACGGTTTAATATCATAGTTATGTCTTCTAGATTCGTTTAATTTGATCATGGTTTAATTTGATTAATGATCATGGTTTAATTTCATTAATGGTCAAGTCTTCTAGATTCGTTCAGATTCACTGGAGGATATCGTCGCAATAATATCAGCTTGAAAGTTCGCTGCTGCTGGGCCCGGCCCGCTGGAATATAGTTTGAATTTGTTGATACTTCTCCAACATATCTCTCTATGTTAGTTTATAAATTCAATCACTGAGTTGAAGTTTAAACTGTCAGCTTTCCAGCGAGCACCGCTTACAACTACTCTAAGGCAGCCGTTGACCGTCACTGAGACGGCTTTTTCCTTTTCTTCTCCTGCCGTGTTGTTTTGTCGTGACAATGATCACGAAAATTTCAGACTGTTGACTTTCATTATGTAACTTTAAATCCAGCCGCCTTCTTCTGCTTCACTTCAACTTCAGAGCTTTGGCGGCGCTCTTTCTCCTTTAGAAAAAATGCAGAAGTGATTGGTCAGTTGGAGTGAATTGGAGCCCTAAGTTAAAGCTTTTAATCTGTCCTTCTTTTTCTTGGCCTTATCATCCACAGCCTGTGTGCAATCCACATGAAAACCAATCAAACAGTTTGTTCTAAGAAGACACCAGGAAATTAAATTCTAACACAGTTGCCAATTGCGCCTTTTCCTCTTTGGAAGTTGTTGCCGACTCTTTGGATGTTGAAGCTGTTGCCGCAACCTCTGAAAAGAAAACGGAAGACGTTTTTTTCCTTTGGCTAGTTAACCACTGAAGGTTAAACCTAGATTCAAGCCTTGTCATCATCCTTCTTCGGTGCGATCTCATCATCCTGTAGTCGCGGTAAAGCCGTTAAAAAAAGCTTTTTTTAAAACAAGAAGAAGACTGACAATTAATTATCGTGCCTCTGCTTCTTTGGATGACAGAGCTGCGGCTGCCTTGGTCAGTGAGTCAATGTAACAATGACGACATGATGGGCGGCAACCAATACATCAAGGTTTAAGGCCCAGGCTTTGCTTTGCTTTGCTTTTCTTGCCTTTTGATTTTGCCATGTCACGCAGCGTGTTCAAAAGAAAATACTTTGGTTCCAGTTCCGAGCCTGTGCAGCCTCTTCATACTTCTGAAGCTTACCTTGTTGTGTCTTCAAATCGCAGTTCTTCTGAATCACCATCATCTGCAACTTGTCTATGTGCTCTTGTGTTCCTTTCAGCTGGTCGTTCTTCTCCTTCATATCTTTCTCGTGTTTTTCCAACACATCCTGGAGTTTTCCTTGGAGACTCTGGCGGCTCTTTTGGGTCTCAGACTCCAGCTTTACCAACTCTCCATCCAGCTTTGCCAACAGGCCCGCCATGTGGCGGGTTTCCTCCTTGAGACGCTGAATGTGCTGCTCATGCGCTTCTGCTGAGGCTTTTGAGACTGCAAGCAGGTTCACATTCTCGTGACCTTTTTGTGGCAGCGCCTGAAGGTGCAGGCTTGCCGTCTCAATCTTCTTGTTGAGGTTTCTGGCCTCTTGCTGCCTCAGAACTCCCAGCTGCTGCTGCATCTTCGAAGTTTCTTCGGCCGTTGTCAGCAGCCGGTGCAACTTCTCAAGCTCCTCTGACTTTGCTGCCAAAGCCTGCTTCACTGTCTTCATTGTCTCCTTAGGCTGTTCGGCTGCTGAGTCTGAGGCGGCTGCTGCTTGCGACAGCACAGGTCCTTGTTGCTGCTGTTGCTGTGCTTGCCATTGCTGTTCTTGTGGTTGCAATGGCTGCTGTTGGGGTTGCCATTGCTGTTGTTGTGATTGCCATTGCTGTTGTGGCTGCCATTGCTGTTGTGGTTGCCATTGCTGCTGTTGTGGTTGTGATTGTTGCCATTGCTGCTGTTGTGGTTGTGATTGTTGCCGTTGTTGCTGTTGTGGTTGTGATTGTTGTGATTGCTGGTGCTGTTGTGGTTGTGATTGTTGCCATTGCTGCTGTTGTGGTTGTGATTGTTGCCATTGCTGCTGTTGTGGTTGTGATTGTTGCCATTGTTGCTGTTGTGGTTGTGATTGTTGTGATTGCTGGTGCTGTTGTGGTTGCGATTGAAGCTGCTGCTGTTGCGGTTGTGATGGTTGTTGCTGCGATGGTGGCTGCGTGGGTGGCTTTGCTTTTACTGGCAGCGGTAGTGGTCGTCGTGGTTTGCTCTGTTCTCCCGGCTGGCCGCTGGACGAGGTGGCAGCTGCAGCTGCTGCGATCGGTGACGCCACTGGTGACGGTCTTGGGCCGCCTGGCTTTTTGGCTTCTGTTGAAGCTAGCTTTGGTTGTGCGGCTGCCGCAGCCTTTGGTGGCCTGCTAGGCTCTGGAGGCCTTTGATTCCCAGGATGACCGGGAGGACTGGGACCTTGAACTGGCCTTGCCTTCTTCGGAAATGGCTTTGGATTCTGTTTTGGCAACAGTACTATCCTGATCCCTTTGCTGGTGGTCTGCATGAGCTTCGGGTGCAGGGCGCTCAATGAAAATTGCTATAGGAAGTGTCTGCTTGCTGATTGAGCTTGCTGATTGATTGAGCTTGCTGATGTGTTTTTTTCCAAGACATTATTCTGTTTTCATATTATAATGTGTGGCTCATGTAAATCTAAGTGTTGCACCTATCACATCAACTTTGCGTTAGCCTTCTTTGAACCAGAAATCAACACATCAATCATGGTGCCACTGCTGCAGTGGTGACTGAACTGGCCACTCTTGCAGTGGCAGTGGAACAAAGCACATAATACCCACTCTTGCAGTGGCATGGCAATGTGATGAACAACTAAATGAAAAACTGCCATGACAGCAACGCAATTCAGTGACATCGTGCAATGCCAAGGTAGCGGCCAGTTGTCAGGGGCCCGCCCCTCAGCCTCAGGAGCAACATCAAAATCATTCATGAGTCAAATCACTGCAAGAGTGATTGACATCACTACAATATTTTTTGTGCACTGTAAGAGTGTTGCCTTTGACACTGCAAAAGTGTTCCGTCGGAAACTATAAGCTTTAAACCACTTAGCGAACAGTCAAAGAATCTTGGCAAATGTTGAGCTGCTTGCCATATTCTTCTTGTCAGTCAACTCCGCGGCGGCAGCCTTGGTGCCACTGTTGCAGTGGTGGCTCTTGTTTTTGCAAGGCGTTGCGGCTTTGCTGTGCGTGCCACCGCTACTTGCAAGCTGCTGACCAGGACTACATGTCAATGTCGTGCGCGGGCATGTCGTCATGATATCTAAAAAAAACATGGGTGATGGAGTCAGAGTCGGAGTATCTTTACAATCATTTTGATTTGATGATGAATCAGCCGCTGCCGCTGCCTTTTACCTTTTCTACTACAAAGTCAAAATAGGCTGCACGCATGCCCATTGCAATTCAATAGCACATGCATCTAAGACATCAGGAATTGATAGTTGATGCTATTGTGGGCCATTGGGGCCATTTGTATTCACTTCTAGATTCTTAGATATTGCCATGTGGCACCATTCGGGGCATCCGGCAGCCATGTTTGTACCACCGCCGTCTACACCCTATCCGAGACCCCATCCACCGCTTCAGCATTTTGCACAGACGGTGGTACCGGGTACAGTGGTACCGGTGGTACCTTTGAATCATGAAGATGGAGGCTACTACGGCTACGGCTACGGCTACGGCTACAGCTACGGCTATGGCTATCCATCACCAAGGATAGTAGTACCACCGCCAAGGCCAATTCTACCATCACCGCCAAAGCCAATTGAAAACACTGCTGCCACACCCACACGATCAGCAAGGTGTGGGGTTCCAGCACCATCACCAAAGCTTGTGATTCAACCGACAAAGAAAGCAGCAGAGAAACGGGCCCTCAGGAGTCCCTATATGTCATTCCGGTGAAGAAGGATCAATTGACATCAGGCTCCTTGACTCGTCCCGCAGGAATCCCAGGAGCATCCAATGGCTGCAAAGGCTTCTCCACCGGTTCTGAGACCGGACCTGTTGAGGAAGTTGAGGAGGTCAAGCCGGTCGAGGAGGCAGTGGATTGGAAGACAGAAATCAACATTGAGACTGTTGAGACCGGAACTGTTGAGGAGGTCAAGCCGGTCGACGACGAGGAGCCAGTGGATTGGAAGACAGAAATGGACATTCCGGAAAAAAAATGCCGCATCCAGGAGGACTACAGTGACTCTGATGGAAGCGGCTGGCACTGGGACGAAGAAGAAGATTTTGAAGTTGAAGAAGGTGAAGAAGATGAACGTGACCGCCTTCATGGTCAGTGTCAGGCAGTGGTTCCGGCAGTTCAGAGATCAGGGATGAAACGACAGAGAAGCCCTGCAAAGCAGGAGCCGTCGCCACGGTCACGTCCATTTCCATGGCGAGTGGAACAGAGCAGTGGGGCATCCTCGAGCTGTGCAAACTCAAATGCTTTGCAAGAAATTGAGTCGTCAGATGATGACAATTTTGACAATGTAGTGGTGCGCACCCAGGTTGATCTCAGGGATCTACGATACACCCAACGCAGCTGCAAAAAACATTTCCAGTGTGGCAAATCGATTTGGGAAACGGTTGAAGGGCTGGTGCAAGGGACGATCAATTTGTCTGCAGGATTTTTGCGATTGAGCGTCTTTGAGACTATAGATAAGAAGTGGAGCAATGGTGTCATCCTGCGGTGCAAGGACAATCGTCGATTGTACGCATTGAAGGAGTACGCCAGCGTAACTGGAAAGCAACACGTGATGATCAACGTAAACCTATTCAAATTGAAAGCCGTGCGGGAATTCAGAGGATTCGTACGAAATTCGGATCGGACGGATGGTCATAATCTGCGACTCAGACGAGGCAGTGAGCCGTGGCATCAGAAGCATGCTGGTCGTCACAGTCGTAAGTAAGAAGTGATTACTGTACTGACGTACTGGTAGTACTGGGCTGTCCATAAGTCACTGCATTATAACTCTATATAAGTATAGATTAAGTATAGGTTTTCAGTCCCTTAATAAGTAGATTATAAACCATTACTGACTAGTTAGGGACTAGCTTCCATGGAATGGAAATGGACACGCCAGTCATGCCAGTGCAGTGCATTATTCTCAGCGCCTACGTGATGGCGAAGCCATCACCTGCTCAGAACCTGAAAATCAACCCCTGGAAAAGGATATTCCTTTTGGAAACCATCATTTTTGAGGTTCCAGGTTACATGTTAAAATGTTAAACTTCAAATTTCAAAAATCAAATTTTATGTTTTTTGTTTTGGGTTATTGAAAAACAATACAGAAAGCAGCTCGATTGCCACCCATTCTTGTTTTTGATTTGTGATGGATGCCCTTTCAGTCTGGTTTTTGAATTCCTGGACTTTGTTTGTGGGGTGATTGAGAGAAAGGTGATAGTACTCCTTGGCATTCCTGCAGTTCTTTATGTGTATCGGATTTTGGGGATTCGAAGAATCATGATTCAGGAAAAACAATAAACATCCCCACATTACCCGTCACTTCAAAGCTACATGTGTTTCCCCTGGCGCATTCAAAGGTTCGCTTTGCGCTTTTGTGCACTGTAAGAGTGTTGCCTTTGACACTGCAAAAGTGTTCCGTTGGAAACTATAAGCTTTGCCAATTAATTGGAAGAGTAACCTTGAATCTGGTTGGCAGGAGATTTGGTCTTCTGGAGCGAAACATCGAGGCTGGCAGCTGGATTTTTGCAGATATGTTTTCTGATGTTTGTTGAGTTGTTTGTTTAGTTGTTAATGGTATTGATTATATTTACGTGCGTGATTTATGTGCATGTTCCATGGAGTCACCACTGCAAGAGTGGCCTGGCAGGAAGGCAGGAACAAGGAGTCGGACTATTGTAAACCTATTAATTACATCTCGCAAAGTTGGCTTATTGAATCACTCATTAATCACATTGATTTTATTAACGATTTTCCGAGAACATCTATGAATCTATGGGGTCTCCGCCTCCATGTCACTATCAGCAGCAACATCATCACCATCAGTTTGCCCAACTAGTGAGTGCCAAGGTGCATGTGGCAGATTGGTTTTGGTGATCTTCGCGACTCAGACCTCAGTAGCTCAATGCTGGTCAGCTAGTGCATTCCAGCCACTCTTGCAGTGGCAAGAAATCTTAGCAACCAAAAGTGCCAAATTGTGATGGATTTGGGAGCCATAATTGCAGTGGCAAAACTCTGAGGCCATGACATTTGTACCTGACCTGCACTTGCCTCTCAGCCTTAAACTTTCTATCATAAAATGGATGGAAAATGAATAAGATGTGATGAATGGATGGATGGGACGCAATTGATGGATGGATGAATGGATGGATAATAGATGATGGAAGAAAGGGATGGATGGATGGATGGACTTGACACATGGAGCAAGGTTAGACAGACGGATGGGGAAGGATGGATGCGATGGATGGATGGGATGGATGGGTGATGGGGTGGATGAGGTGCAATCGATGGATGGGGTGGAATGGATGATGGATGAGGGGCAATTGATGGATGGGATGGGATGGAATGAGATGTGATGGGATGAGATGAGATGGGATGGTATGGGATGGATGGGTGGTGATGGATGCGAATCGATGGATGGACAGTTGTTAGAGGAATATTCAATATATGATAGCCTTATAATAATATCAATATCTCTTTTGCGAGGAACGTGCATGAGATTGAATTAGCCGTGCCTGAACAACCGACACCTCTGAACTTGATGGAAACGTTCATGAAGCTCCCGGACTCTGGGTCTCGTAGATCGTTAGGTTGAAGTTCCAAGCACTCTTGCAGTGCCGGCACAGGTACTCTTGCAGTACCCATTATTGTGCCGGTTTTGACACTCTTGCAGTGTCAGAGTCAACACTCTTACAGTGTTGAAGTTTTGACACTCTTACAGTGTCAACACTCTTTCAGTGTTGAAGTTGTGACACTGTTACAGTGTCCTGGGCACGTTACCTAATTCAAATAGCCGTGGCACACCAACGATGTGGGTGACAGCCAGGAAGACCTGTTCAGGGCAAACATGAAAAGGTTAAGTTGAAACATGTAGCACTCTTACAGTGCTGGGTCCTGTGACAAAATCCTGTTTCCCACGGTTCAAAAACATAGTTTCTATTCTATATCTACCTTGATCATAACTATCACTCTTGCAGTGCCCCAAACTGTTGGAAAAGAACTAATGACAGTAAAACGATAAAAATAAACAATCTTGAAAGGACACTCTGCAGTTTTGTGTCTGCGGTGACCCCCACTGCCCTAGCTTTATGGGTCAGTATCTGTGTTTTTTTGAAAGCCGTGTATACATGTTTCCAAGGCCACAAAATGATCATGTGGTTTCCCATAAAGAACAAACACGAATGAAAAGTTTTCGTAGTATTCAGCACCCTCAAGCCTTGAACTCTTGGAACATGCCAGGCTGGGCACTGACACTCTTGCAGTGTCCAATGACGATTACATGGCGCCTGAAATGTTTAGAATTCCAATGATATCTAAAATCAAAATTGACATGTTTAGAGTTCAGAGTTCCATTGACATCAAAAATCATCAAGTAAGCAACATTCCAGAAATTCATGGATTTGGCAGTGCATCAAACAAAACAGACATAGTTGCCCCCAAATGCAATAGATTTTTTCAACATCAAACAATTATCAACACTCTTTCAGTGCTCCGTTTACACTTAGCAGATCGGCCTAGAAAGTTTCACATTGTAATCTCTTTCAGTGTCCCCCTCTGTGGCAAAGAAAAATGACAAAAAAACACACAATCAACACTCTTCAGTGCAATTCAAACTTGACAGATGGAAAGTTTCAAACTGTTCAAAAATCATGGACTCTCTTTCAGTGTTGACATCTGTTGCAAGATGAATGACAAGATATTGTTTCAATCATCAACGCTCTTGCAGTGCTCTATACATGAAAAGGTATCAAAATCGTAGACTCGCAACATTAGGCAAAGTTATACAGACTTGATATTCAAACGCAAAGTCTTCTCCTATCTTCTACCCCATTTCAGGGGGACGAGTGAGGCCAAATGGGGCAATACAGCCGCGATATCTAGAAAGGTATATCAAAATCATAGACTATCGCAAAATTATGCAAAATTATACAGACTCTTACAGTGAGTGCTCTATACATATTGGCCTAGGAAATGTTTCAGTGTTCAACACTCTTTCAGTGTTCAAGTTGCAAATGTAAAAACTCTTAAACATAAAAATAGACCAGGCAGAAAGAACAAATAGGCCAGGCAGAAAGAACAAATAGCCAGGCAAGCCTTTTGATACCTATTGGCCAAACATTGCTAAATGTCTGTGTTGATTTGAGCCGAGAAAAGCCCGTTTGACCGTTGTTTTGCCAACGTTCTTGCGAACACAAGAGAAAAAGACAAAGTCACTAATGGGAACCAAATTCACTAAACGCCCCTCTCTCTCGCTCCGGTTTTACAAAGTACTTTCCTGTACTACAAAGTACTACTCCAGTACTACAAAGTACTACTCGGCACTACTTTTGACAAATTACTAGTAATACAAAGTACTACTTTGTACTACAACGTATTACAAAGTACCACTCCAGTACTGGTCTGTTCTAGAAAGTACTACCCCAGTATTTCTCTATACTACAATGTACTTTTTACTCCAGTACTACTCCAGTACTTCTCTGTACTACAAAGTTCTACTTTGTAGTACAAAGTGCTACAAGGTACTTCTCTGTACTACAAAGTACTACAAGGTGCTACTCCAGTACTACTCTGTGCTACAACGTACTACTCCAGTACTACTCTGTACTACAAGGTACTGCTCCAGTACGACTCTGTGCTACGAAGTGATGCTCTGTACTACAAAGTGCTTCAAGGTGCTACAAAGTGCTACAAGGAACTTCTCTGTACTACAAAGTACTACAAGGTCCTACTCCAGTACTACTCTGTACTACAACGTACTACACCAGTACTACACAGTACTACTCCAGTACTTCCCTGTACTACAAGGTACTACTCCAGTATTGCTCTGTACTGCTCCACTAATTCTCTGTACTACAAAGTACTACCCAGGTACTACTCTCTACTAGAAAGTAGTTCTCCAGTAACAAAGTACTACTCCAGTACTACTCTGTACTACAAAGTACTACAAGGTGCTACTCCGCACTACTCTGTATTGCAGAGTATTACAACGTACCACTCCAGTACTACAAAGGGCTACTCTGTACCAAGTAATACTCCAGTACGACAAGGTACTACAAAGTACACTCCAGTATTACTCTGTACTACAAAGTACTACTAGTAGTACTCTGTACTACGACGTACTACTCCAGTACTACTCGTACCACTCCAGTGCTACTCTGTACTACAAAGTACTTCAACGTACTAATGCAGTACTACTCTGTACTACAAAGTTCTACTCCAGTACTACTCTGTTCTACAAAGTACTACTCCAGTATTCCTCCTACTTAGCCCAACTTCATCCAATTTTTGCGCCTGCCACGAAAAATGACTCTCATGATTGATCCGCATCACATCTGAAAACGTCATTTACAATGCGCGGAGCAACAAGAGTCATCCTCCAACCTCACCAAATACTGCGCCTGCCAGGAAAAATGAAAAATGACTCTCATGATTCATCCTGCTCACATGTGAAACATCAATCCAACGTCGCCAAATATTGCACCTGCCATGCAAAATTGCACTCCAAAATCTAAGAGAAATTGGCCGAAAACGGTTGAAGTGTTTTTTTTACAACGCGCAGCCGATGCGAGCATGATCCGAACCCAAGCTCGTCATCTCGCGCCCGCCCGTTCGCCGAGCTTTTTTTTCGCGCTTTGGAGACGCATTGTGTATTGAAAATGACAACATTTTGCGCTACGGCTATCTGCCCAAATTTCACCAAAATGTTGCGCCTGCCACGAAAAGTGGCACTCCAACATCACCAAATGTTGCACCTACCACAAGAAGTGACACTGCAACATCACCAAATGCTGGCCCTGCCACGAAAAGTGGCACTCCAACGTCGCCAAATACTGCACCTGCCACACAAAATGACTCTCATGATTGATCCTACTCACATGTGAAACGTCATTCACAATGCGCGGACCAACAAGAGTCACTCTCCAACTTCACCAAATACTGCGCCTGCCACGCAAAATAGCACTCGTGAGCTGTTACTTGACTGAACTGTATCTTTACTGAGCTGTTACTTTACTGATCTGTTACTTTACTGAATTGTTACTTTACTGAACTGTTGCTTTACTATTACTTTACTGAGCTGTTACTTTACTGCGCTATTACTTTCCTGAACTGTTACTTGACTGAGCTGTTACTTTACTGAACTGTTACTTCACTGAGCTGTTACTTGACTGAGCTGTTACTTTACTGAACTGTTACTTTACTGAGCTGTTACTTTACTGCGCTATTTCTTCACTGAACTGTTACTTGACTGAGCTGTTACTTTACTGAACTGTTACTTTACTGACCTGTTACTTACTGCACTGTTACTTTACTGTTTCTTCACTGAAATGTTTTTTGACTGAGCTGTTACTCCACTGAACTGTTTCTTTACTGAGCTGTTACTCTACTGAACCGTTACTTTACTGAGCTGTTACCCTAGTGAACTGTTACTTTACCGAACTGTTACTTTACTGAATTGTTCCTTTACTGAGCCGTGACTTTACTGACCGGTTACTTTACTGAGCTGTTACTTTACTGAGCTGTTACTTTACTGAGTTGCTACTTTACTGAATTGTTACTCTACTGAGCTGTTACTTTACTGAGCTGTTACTGTACTGAGCTGTTACTTCACTGACTTGTTGCTTAATTGAGCTGTTACTTTATTTCACTGAGCTGTTACTTAACTGTGACTTTACTGAGCTGTTAATTTACTGAATTTTCTCCTTTTGGATTTTTTGGTTGCTCGGAAGTTTCTCACCTAAACTTCCTTCCATAATATCAGTTGTCATTTGACTTTGCAGTTTAGATCGCGGCAAAAGACACTAGGTTGTTGAATCAAGCTTAGAAGTCGAAGAACATGATGATATGACTGCAAACAAGTCAATACTTGTTGAATGTTTCTGGAAACATAATCTAGTTCCTACCTAATACACAACACGCTACGGTTTCATGTTCTTTGCATGTTCGCTTTGATTGTTGTTCTTTTTCGGAGCTGTTTCTTCTGTTGAAACATATCATTTTTTCACATTTGAACTTTATTGTATTTCTTGTTTGTATCATTTTTTTGACTAGTGTACCACCTTCTTTTCGCTGTGTATCAGAAAGCAGCGACTTCGTGAAGATTCATTAGACATCAATTGATGCACACAAAAAGCACTAAACTAAACTTTTCTGTTTGGGGGGAAATTGTAAATATTTTTTATCATTTGTTTGAATAAGTTCTGCATGATCTTGCAGAGTCTCATGTTTTTGGTCAGAGTGGCCTGTTCAGACTAACATGACCAATTTTTCATTTTTTAGGCAGTGATGTTTGATTTGATACTTTCCCAGAGGACCTCGATGGAAAGCCAAAATGAGTATGAGGAATATCCAAACATGGAAGCATTTGAGGTAGCCCTGCTTTCATAGCTGCTTGTCTCCACGCGAGGCGTTAGTACGTACGGATCCGACCAATCTTTGGCGTATTCGTGTGGCCGGAACAAATGGTATCTTGAGCTCTGCACTGGGAAGCGATCGAACGGTTGTGGTACAAGGTGGAGCTGGAACCAAATCACCCCATGGCATGCCATGGCAAGGCAAAATTATGTGATCTAAATTTGTTACTTGTAAGTAGTTTTCCATGCTAGTTGTTCAGCCGGGTCAGGCCAGGTTGGTGCTGTAGATGTTTCACCCCACACACGCTTTCGCATCAAATCGGCCTTGCAATTGCTCACACCGGCAGCGGAGCAAGCGACTCCAAGGTGTCATAAAGCGTAGATGCAGGGATACCAGCAGTGGAATGGTCGAAATCGCAGAGTTGCGCATTTGACAGTCATCAGAAGCGTAGAAATACGAGTTGCTTTCTTGAATTACGCCAGAGAGTGTGCACTGAAATCACCGGGGAGACAAATCGTCAGGAAGTTGTATCTATTGTTCAGAGCGTGAATTGAACCATGATTGTGAATTCTGTACCCTGCTGATAACTCGTTTGATTGAAGAACTCCATCCCGATGGGGCCCAGCCAATTTCATATCCGGAAGGTACCACATGTCAGTTTCTGCGCATTGTTCGAGAAAGTCAGAACTGCTGACCCATAAAGCCAAAAAGGGCTTTTGGTCAACAAGGTAGACCTTGGACATGAGGCTTTCATGAAGCCGCAAGCAAGGTCTAGAAGCCTTGGCTGCCAAATTCCGAGCTACCTGTTTCCTGGAAACACCGGAACATGGTCCAAGTTTTCAAGGAAAATTGTGAAGTTGCAATGGCCAGAAGACACCTATAGTCAGACCTCGTTCTTTGATTCATCTCGAGTCAAGCCTTGGCGGGGAGCAAGACTTTGGAGCTTGCCGCTCAAAAAGCTAGAGAGTTTGGGAGCAGGACAGAAGCAAGGGTGAGAGTGAAAGACTTCTCAGTCAATATGTGAGTGGATAGTTTCCTACAACACTTTATTCAGACTTGCGTTGAAAGATGACAAGTCCTTTTTGGATTTTGGAGCAACTGAAAATTCAAGATTCAGCAAACAAAAGTCATTCTTTTATAGCTGCGTGACTTTTCAATCAAAACACACTGTCTTTTCCAAACCAAAAATTTGAAAAGTAACACAAGATTACCTTGTCAAAAAGATCTTACGCTATACTGCCTTCTCTTTGGAGGGCGGCATTTCATTGACGATTTTCGCCTTGGCTTCGGCATTCTCCTGTCAGTGGCTTCGCTGCAAGCTCCACACAAATGCAAACAAATGCCACTTTTGCTGCCCCTGCTCTTGGCAGGGGATGTAGCTTTGGGATGCAAATATCATCTTGCAACGGCTTTGCCCAACCACTTTGAAGTTCTTTTGTGAGCATATTGTTTGACCTTGGGCTCCCCCACTTAAGCCGGATGCTTTCTACAATTCCATTTCTTATTTTAATCTTGTCTTTGCTTGGGAACATTGGGTGCATCACCTCCAGGTGCGGCCAGATGCATCAGATACAAGAAGGCCTTGACACGTGCAAGCACCTAGTGGATCTCCTTGAGGATGATGAATTCCAAGCAGTGCTTGATACCATACGGGGAAAATTCATCAAATTTTTCATCTACGTTTACACCCTCTCAGAAAAGTAAGATCAGCTTACAACCTTCAGACTTTTGAGAGTTTACAGCGGTATAGATTTGGGCCTCCCGCTCCCGTTCTTCACATCCCAGGAAATAGGTGAGCTGTTGGAGGTCATTGACAAGAACATGTGGCAGAAGACTCGAGAACTTGCCCAGATCACCAAGGACGCGCAAATTATGAAACAAGGCAAGATCGGCCTGCGGAAGTGCAGAAGTTCGCTGGTCTCTTCCAAGCCATGGTTCCATGTGAAGTTGTGATCAAGCCTTTTCAAAAATTATTGTCCTCCAAGACAAAAAGGACAACGAAGCCATCAACGACAACAAAGAACACGAAGAAGACGAAGGCTCCTTTGGAGAAACTCATTGTCCAAAAACACTGGAGACGTCAATCCTTGGTTTGGAGCTGCCCTCACAACCTGGAGGCGCTTCGGGAAAAGGTTCAATTCTTGGGCCCGAAACCGTCCAATGAGCTGTTCGGTACCAGGGATCTGCTGAGCCAAGACATGAGGAGTATGACCAGGATCTACATCAAAAGAAAAATGGCTACCAACAAGGTCAAAGATGCATTTCACGAAGCTGCTAATGTGCTGAAAAGGGCATTTGCTCACCTGGAAACTGAAAGTGCTGGGAGCATGCTGCCGCCAGGTGTCATGAAGCTGATGAAATCGTTGCGGCGCCTGCTCAGCAGGTATATTGAGGGTCCCTGCTTGTCCTATCCTCTCTTTGGCTGCTTGCGCCCCCAAGTTTGTGTCTGCGACTGTTAACCAACAAACACAATTGTGACAAATTTTTGAATGGTTGCATGTCGAATGATATCGCACCGTTTCAAGTTCCAGTTCCACAAGCTCCACAAAATTAGGAAAGAACTTCAACGTTGTCTCCAGCGATTCATGTAGTCGACGGTTTTGAAACTTATCACGAAAACAAAGAGTTTTTTGAACCTTATAGGACGCGGTTGGGGAAAACACGTAGCGGTTCAATTTCAGTAGGCAAGTTGAATTGCCAAGCCAGGTAGAAAACGTAGCACGCAAAGTTTTATTTGAAAAATGCCAAAAGCATGTTGTAAAGAAACATGCGCAGAAAAGGCCACAGAATTGGAAGGGGCGATGGAAAATGCATTTGAGAAAGAAAAAACATACCCTTGGCCCTTAATGTATTTGCATAGTCACATGCAAAAGAACAGGCAGGCGGTAAAAAGATGTTTGGCAGACAAACGTAAACTAAAGTACGTTTTGCGAACGCAAGTGTTTTAAAAACAACATCGGCAAAGACAACCGTACAAAAGATACATTTGGCAAATACAAACCTCACAAATATGATTTGGAAATCGCAAAGTTGGCAAACACGCAATCAAATAAAACAGAGCTGTTTTGTTTTTGCCCATGTTTTTCTTCGCATTTTTTCGAACTATTCTCAGGTTTCAGTTGCTTCACTGTTTTGATCTCATTTCAGTAAGTTGTTAATTCAAAAAAATACTTGGCCAACAGTACACACAAATGAATTCCAAATATATCACCTTGTCCAGGATTGCATGTTACCAACCACGGTGCTCCAGAACCAAACACAGTCTTGGCAAAATTCCGATATTTTTCGGTGCAAATGTTCTTTGTTTTTTCCAGGTTAATTTCCGGCGAACCGTTGACGGGAGTGAGGTACTGTGTTGGGCGATTTGGTCAAATTCATTTCTTTGCAAGAGGCGACCGGTCCGCAGGGAACTCTAGGGTTAAGACAACTAAGACGTCGTCTGACGGGAAAATTCATGGGAACTCAAGTAACTGTTTCAATGAGTTTGTTTGCAACCGTTTTAAAGAGACGAAAACATTCTTTCAAATTTATTACAGATGAATTTGTTATTTTTCAATGTTCATAGTTTTGGTGTTTCAAATTGTTTTGCGTAGATCTGAAAACAACAAAAATGGAGGGGTTGTTGGTCAAAGTCTCCTGGAACGCCAATCACGAATACCTGGCAAACGTGGTCGCCCTTTAATTTATTTTGATTAAAACTTTAAGGCGCATCTTTATTTCCAATTGATGGCTGGAGGAGGCAGACTTGGCTTCACTCACTTGAGACTGCCAAGAGTTTCCAAATTCCATGGTGCCATATTGCCTCGCAGGAAGTGAATTTGCCGGGTTGGGCTGGCCACTTAGCAGCTTCCAAGCAGGTGGCACAAATGAGCAATCCTAACGGAAATAATATATATTTATACGAGACGATGTTTTTGGTTTACATAGGTAAGCACCTTTGTTCCCAATTTTGTTGGCGAACTGGTGAGCACCACAATTTGTAATATTTTGAGTTGTGGGGATTTTTTCCACCTTCAAGTACCTTGTTTTCATATTTAAATCAAGTCTACAGTTTAAATCCATCTTGTAGTCATTTGCATTGACGATTTCATCAATGTTTCGGATGGGATTGAGGTGTTTTTCGTAGCTGTTTCAGATCTTGAAGGCGAACTTCGGTGGAATGACATACCAAGCCTCATTCGTTAAGGTGTGTTGTACCACGTAAAAAGGACAAATGTGACAGACACTTGTATAGAAAAAAAGCCAATGGTACCAGCAAAGGTGTCTTGAATCCGCCTGTATCGCTCATAATTCGAGAAAGTGGTAATGGTTGCTTTTTTGATGGATGATTCCGGATCATTGATGACTTCACTAAAAGACACTTCTACCTAGTGGCAGGACACTAGACATAAGCCTTTTGTTGAGCTATTCCAAACATAAACATATTTCCCAAACAAAGCCACACGTCGGAACATGTACAAAACACATCAGTATTTCAAACGTAGGAAAACATTCAGAACGGTTTCTGGACCAGAACTGTGTTCGCCTTGTTTATTCCAGTCGCTCTCTGACAGTTGGCGAGGAAACTTGGCCGTGTTGACACCACTAGAAGGCGAATCTCTACAACCTTCCAATTTGTCGGCGGGCGCGCAGAATAATCTCAACGTTTTCTTTCAGGCGCAAGTTTCAATTGATTCTGAGGTTTCGATGTCAATCAGGCTGTAGGGTGTGCTAGATTGTGGCTCTGGTGGCCAGCATATGGGGTGAGGGTTTCCAATCTTTTGGAACTCCCTCACCCTTTCCCTTCGTGCCATAGAATAGTTGCTTTCATGGCTTGGCGATTGCCTAGGGTTTGCCCTGGATCCTGGGCCTTTAGGAACTTCACTTTGTTATTGTTCTAGCCGCTCAACTCCAGCAAGAAATTGAAAAATCATTGCGCCGGCATTAAGTGTAGCACTTTTGCGGGCGCCACCAATTCCCTCTTTAGAAGACTTATGTATGTTGTCAAAGGAAGTTTAGATCAGAAACTTCTGAGTTACGCAGTTTTAAAAAATGAAAGAGATAATTGATGCGTAGAGAATAGAGGAGTAGAGTAGAGAATAGATGCTTGGAGAATAGAGGAGTAGAGAAGAGTAGAGAAGAGTAGAGTGCATTTTTCGTGGCAGGCACAGTAATTGGTGAAGGTGGAGTGTGAGTCCTCGTGGCAGTCGCAGCATTTGGTGATGTCATATGTGAAGAGGATCAATTGTGAGAGTGAGTTTTCGTGGCAGGGGCAATATTAGGTCAAGGTGGAGTGTGACTTTTTGTGGCAGGGGCAGCATTTCGTGAAATCTTGGGAGATAGCCGGAGCGCGGAATGTTGCATTTTTTCATACAAAATGCCTCTCCAAGATGGGACGAGTAAGGTCTCTGAAGCGGTGGGTGCGCGATGATGATTTTATCGTCGGATTATCGTCGGATCATGGTCGATTCGTCTTCATTTTGGCGGAAGCAATTCAGGCATTTTCCATTCAAATCTTGAATTCGTGGCAGGTGCAGTACTTGGTGGTGTTGGACGGTAACCAGTGTTGCTCGGCGCATCGTAAAGAACGCTGATCAATCATGACGGAGGTTTGGTGAAGTTGGAGGATGACCCCTGATGCTCTGCACATTGAAATCACGATTCATATGTGACGAGGATAAATCATGAGAGTCATTTGTCGTGGCAGGCGCAGTATTTGGTGAGGTTGGAGTGTGAGTGCTGTTGCTCCACGCAATCTAAATGACGGTTCATACGTGACAAGGATCAATCATGAGTGGTACTTTGTAGTACAGAGTAGTACTGCAGTAAGACTTTGTAGTACTGGAGTAGTACTTTGTAGTACAGAGTAGTACTGGAGTAGTTCTTTGTAGTACAGAGTAGTACTTTGGATCACCACATCGTCACAGAACCACTTCGAACCACACAACGTGACCTCACAACCAATGGCGTCTTAAGCTCATAACACTCCATTCCATTGCAGAGCACAACAGGTGATAGCTCATCACATGAGCGCACATCACATGACATCGCCTTGCAGCACGTGACTTGACACAACACAAGCAATCACATCAAATGACATGACAACCACATGAAATGACATGGCATGCCACGTCGCAACTAACCACAGTAGCTCACCCCACGTCACCTGGCAACCAACCACATTACTTCATCTCACCCCGCAAGCAGCTTCATGACATCAAAACAGCTAGGTCGCACCACCACCATGGAACAGCAGAAGGCATGGTTTGGGCATCGCGCTGGTCGGTCGCCTTGCGCACATTCGATAGGCAAATTCTTTCTTTGTCATATAGTTCTTTTTTCTTCTGAAAGTTCAGCTCCCGGCTTGCCCGGGAACTACTTATAAGGTGAAGAGACACTGTTCCCCAGCCGAATTTGCCCTCGCAGAAGAATTCCCTCTTAAATAGCGCTTTTCGAAGACATTTTGCCGAAGACGAATTTCCGTCCTGCCGGCACATTGAAAACAGGGCCTCCAATTGACGCGCGGTGCCGGTCCCATTGAGAGTCAGAATAGGTGAGATTCACAAAGAAGGTTTTGATGAAGAAAACAAACTTGAGAAAGAAGAAGAAGAAGAAGTGACATTGATTAAATCAAGGTCTTCTTGGCTAGTCGAGTTGTTTGCATGAAACGTTTTCATCAACAGGCGTTTCTTAAGATAGGTGTTCTTTTTCGTTTTTGCTCAAGGGATTCTTTTTGAACCAAAGTTTTGTCCTCTTTAGGCAACACACAGTTTTCAAAGACCTCTTCTTTTGAATCGAGGTTTTTCTTTTTTATCGAAGGCCTTTTGTGTCAATATAAATGTTCATTTTTATTCATTTTTCAATCAACAGGTTCTTTCTCATCCTTGCGCACCAACCACTTTTTTTCGATCAATGTCACGTTGTTTTCTCAAAGTCTTTTCGATCATGCACTAATGTTTGCGGGAACACATGGTCCAACAATTACATAATTACCGAGTGTCCTCTGGATTGCGTTTCCTTTCGCAGTTGAGAAAGGCATTGCAGAATGAGATGACCCAAACCCGAATCAGGGCGGCAAAGGAATTTCCAAACAAAATCCACCGTTTTTTCATTCAATGCAGTGTTGGTTCGCCAAGAACGGCGCCAAAACAGAAGAACAACGCGGTTTGAAATAGCACGGGGTTGCTCCGATTCCCGCCGAAAATCTTAGGCGCTTTGACTTTGTAGGAATGACACTACGTTAAAAACATTTAAAAACAACTTAATGTAAAGGATCGGAGAGACGAAGTTTTGCAGCAGGGAATGGTGGAGCCAATACGGGCTACATCAATTGAAACCGCGAGCCATGCACTCCAAGCGTGCCATCTCAAAATTTCATGGGGAAAAACAATTTATCGCCAAATTATGCGTCCAAATGCAACGTCAAGGGGAAATGTGGCGTCGGGTACAAGTGTGGCAGCAGGGAGAAATGCGCGTCAAAGTGTGGCGCCATGCAGGCACCGCGTTAGCCAAACGTTTGTTCGCGAAATGGGTCGTCAAAAACGGTATTCAGTGGCCTGTTTGATGGATAAGGCCTCAATATGACCCACCCAGCAACTAGTAACGGATTGTAGTTGGTTTGGATAATTTATTTTCTTCACCCGCTACCAGGAACAAAATATTACCGATTGCAAGACTAAGTGACACGAGGCACGCTCAGATGTTCATGCTTAAACGCGTGGCGAACGGTTATGTTGAGCTGGGGTCCAAAAAGATGCACCAACGTTTCTCTTCTCTGGCATTGTTTCTTTCGATGCAACTATTTGAAAACGAAAAACATTTTGCCAAATATTAGTGAAGGAGGTTGCGCGCATGATCAACAGCTCACTACCCTTAATTCAATCGGGTTTGGTGTGTTTTGAATGTCCAACGGATTCAGAAATTGATTTCATTAGAATTTCTAAGTACCTGAAACTTATGTAGGCAGCACCAATGTGGCCTGTTTAAGGAAATTCCCACTTCCAAAGCAAGCATCACATAGGCCCTGAGCAAAATAAAATTCGAAAATAAAGAAAAGATTGATAAAATCGGTAAAATATTATCAAATTGGTTTTGAAAAGGTTTGAAAAAGATTTGTTTGAAACGGTTTCGTGGTCCTTGTTGAACATTTTGAAGCTGTTGGAGGTCATCCACGCGATGCCGGAGTATTCTTATATCATTTTGGATTCACCGGATGCTTGGAGTTTTTGTCAAGTCTGAAGGATTTTGCCCTGGGGAAATATTCATTATTTTGGTAAGGGAAATATTTCCTTTCCAAACCTTCACTATCCATGAAAGGAGATATTGCAGAAGTAGGATGGAAAGATGATATAAGATGATGCAGTACTGTTTTCATCCGTTTTCCTACTTCAGGATGGATTTGACTTCACCAACAACTGCAGCGATCCTTGGCAGAGTTTGGGTATTCCTGATGGACAGTTCCCTTTCATTCCCTTTCTCAGGGGGTAGCTCTGGTGAAGGTAGTTAGGGCGCAGTGGGCATAGATGACAGTTCGAGGGTATCTTCGAAACCTTCCAAGTATCCTTATGCACTATCAACCCTGCACTTCCGGTCCAAACTCCAAAAACTAGCCTTTTCAACTTTTGGACAATAATTGGAACCACTTTGAAGGGATGCCGACAGTTCGTCATACATGAAAAACATGTTTCATTGACTTCAAACTGTTGACAATTCTAGCATGTCCACAAGATCATACAATTACGTGGTTTGTGCAAATCCGCAATCTATTCACATTCGGAAACCTACAGTATCAATTACTCTGTGATTTTCATCAGTGTGCAAGCTAAAAAAGGTGAGAATTGAAAACATCTCATGGAGAAACTGTCCCTTTACTCGTCAATAGACGACTTACATATATGCAATACCAGCTAGTTGCACATCCCACTTACGTTCACCACAGGTGAGACAGGTACCTGAACTTGTTTAACGGAATCCTTTTTTGTGGTCTCCAATTCTGGATCGGTTTTGGGACCTGTTCTTCTGAAAATCTCTAATCTCAAAGCGGCTGCCAATTCAACCTTCCTGCCTATTGTTCTTGTCCTTCTTTCCCGTTCTGTTGCGAACGCCTTGGCACAGTCAAATTGTTGTCCCTGGAACTTGTTTATCTCTTTACCTCGGCTGTAGGTCCAACCACTGCGAAATGAATTTGGTAATGAGCTTTATGTTATAAATAAAGAACCGCCATTTCCTTCTGTCTCAGACTGGTGCTCAGGGAACGAAATGAAACTCATACTGATACCGCTGATTTTTCCAGACCTGTGTGACTCATCTCTAGAGGTGGGCGCCTTGGAGGACTTCTACTACTACGATTGGCAAGGCAACTGCCAGGATACAATTTGGCTGATTTTAAATGTACAGAATTAGACCAGGCAATTGAAATTGTAGGCAACCAAAACTAAGGAATGTGCTTTTGTTGCAAGAGATGGACGAATGGAGCTACGAATATCAACACCCAACAGTAGAGGGCTACTATAGTGTTGTGCTTCGCAAAGCCCGCGATAACCTTGGCACAAGACCGTACTTACGGTCAAGTATTTGTGGTAGTGGTAGTAGTAGTAGTAGTAGTAGTAGTAGTAGTGGTACTAGTACTAGTACTAGTACTAGTACTAGTACTAGTACTAGTAGTAGTAGTA
>OMLO01000130.1_pt1 | contig 37771 bp, 25 predicted proteins | sample 1674811 | NCBI WGS metagenome assembly OMLO01 (sample SAMN06265003, study PRJEB25207) | coral metagenome | isolation source: Coral host | place: Mexico:La Bocana,Puerto Morelos, Mexico | collected 2008-11-13
GGGCCCTTGATCATTGGCAAACTGCAGATATCGCCAGCTGCAAGGCAAGCAAAGCTGCAATTGTCGACAAAAGTGTTTTTATTGTTATCGTGCTTACTTTGCCCCCGCCCCTCAAAGAACGTTGATATGCAGAACTCGGACCCGGGCGAAGACTAAAACATTGGAAGGGCGAGTTGGGGAAGAGTGAAGTACAAAGTAAAATCGATAATAATAATAATAAAAAAAATTGATAATAATCATGAATTCAAAATTTATTAAATGACATTGTGACATGTAGGAACCGTCTCAGCAACTTTTGTCGCCGATTTAGGAAGTAAATTTGACGAGTATCTATTTTCCGCTCTTTCATCTATTCATCATTTAGGCGCATTGACGCTAATAAAAACAATTCAAATAAATATTTTCAAAAAACTAATAAAAATATAATGTCATAAAAAGTTTCGACTCGGCTTTACATTTTTCTTGGTAAAATTACAAATTCGTCGTTCCCAAAATCTTTCAGGTGTTAAAATCCAAGATGGCGAAGACACCGAAAAGAGGTGGTCTTTCCTTGGTGTACCCGCTGCCATCTATACGCCTGGTTACACCTGATAGATTTGCGAGACAAAGGTGCAAGTGAAAAATACCTGCATGACTGCAAGAAGAGCTACACTCTCCTTGTGTCTTGAAATTATTTTTGTTTCCACCACAGCCGCCGTATACAAAAGGTCTGCAGACACCAACTTCACCATCAAAGTACCAGCGAACGATGTATCTTTTACAGTAACCAGTACTTCGAGGTTGTAGACAATCTGTGCGAGACATGTTATTTCCTTTACTGGGAGAAGATTGCCCTGCAAGTGACGCAAACATTGAAATTATATACACTATGTCAACCAAAGTTAGAGGATCTATGGCACGATGTGAGGCAATTTTTTGTTTCTATTTGCTTTTTTGTTTCTTAGCTTGTTTGCTTGTATGTTTGTTGGCTTTTTTGACTGATGTTTTAGTGCAAACACAAAGCTACCTCCAAATACAAGGAACCCCAAAATGCTAACTCATGGAGGTAGAAAAACAAAAGCAGGCCATGATAAATTAAAATATGAATAGAAGACAGAATTGACTCTTACCGTTTATAGTAACATTTATTTCCGCCTCCGCTGAGGAGAATCCGTCATACGCCATGCATTTGTACATTCCGCTGTCGTGCATATCGACATCAAGGATGTCTAGCTTGTCCATACGTGGAATCATTCGGTTTGGCAAAGTGCGAAGTCCAACCTTTCTCCACGTGATACTCACAGGGTGTCCCTCAAAACGGCACGTGAGTTCGCCTTGTTCGTAAGCTGGTAGGATTTGTTTGCTCTTGTGGGCTGCACTGACTTCAATCTTCACTCCATCTTAATAAAGTCAATTTGAACAAAGTCAAAACTATCCGTGTCCAGGTTCAAGAATATTTTGCAATTAAATAATGATATGATGCAGCCACTGGCCTTCATGCAACAAAAATGTAAAAAGAACGTCCTTGACTCAATCATACATATTCTTAACTTAAAATTCCATTTTATCGCTGCTGATCTATCACTGTTTATAATGGTAATTGAACTGAGTGGAGTGCAATTTGGTCAGAAATCATACGCGTGATTTGAAATCACTGCAATGTGATTGGTTAGTTAAAAAAAAAAAAACCTTGAGATCTGATTGGTTGTTTTGTTTTGCTGTCTCATTCTCATTGGCTGAGAAAAAGATGCGATTTAGAACAAAAAAAAGTGCAATTTGGGAATGAATCGCACTGCTGTGAGCCAATCAGATTGCAAGGATAACCAGTGATTTCAAAATGAAAAAGTAATAAATAGGGAAAAGAAAGTGGGCACGGTACACACTGGCCTGGAATAGAATTAAAGTAAAATCAAGAGAGATTCAATTGTGATTCGGAGAGATATCTCCCACAACCTTTTCCAGAGCAGCTGCCATTGTGAAGTTTCGTCAGAGTGAGATTGCGCAGATTTTCTGATCTTCAGGAAAAACGAGTCTGTGGTGTATTTGTGTTTATTCAAATTTTCACCAGACGACGGGCTCTTTAGCCATTTTGTCGACGAACAAAATAAAAAAAAAGTAAATAAGTGGAACGTATCTAAGCCAAGAAGGCTGTTTAATAATTGGAATGTCTGAACCAATCAAGCAGTAGAAATCCTTCAAAGGAGGTTGACTATTTAGTGAGTAACGATACGACGACCTACTCACTTGGCTTGCAACCTCCAGTGTTATGAATCTTGATATCAGTTATACCCAAAATGCAGGCTGTTCTGTTTAATTCACAGGCGCTCCTGTAAGGAATACCATCAGTCCCGCAGACTTCTTCTTCCGGCTGCGGCGTAGGGCATTTTGACAGGCAGGAACACCTGGGAGAGTTATATTTGTCCAAAACACAAACTTCCCCTGGAAATTTGCATATCCTTCGAGAACAAAGCACTGTGTGATAGAAAAAATAATAATAAATATGCTATACGTTATATTTACAATTAAATATCAGTCGTTCTTCTTCGGATGAAACTTGTCCTTTATTTCATCTACAGTATACGAGAATCATTATTTACAATATTTGCCTCATTAGCATACGCAATTCAGTTTCTGATGGAGCTACAAATAAATCAGTTCTGAATATTAAAAGGTAATAGTATGATTAACTCTGCCAATGAATATGAGCCTGATGTATTAAATACTCTCTGTGCAACACGGGCTTTAAAACACAAAACAAACAATGTATGAGTTCATTAGCACTTTTGCCACCCACAGATTTTTTGCAGTTTTTGAAAGACAATTTCTCCCTGAATTTTAGACAGAAAGAGCCAAATATTTTAACATGTATTTAATTTCACTACCTCTTCCTGGAGTCAATTTTCCTTCTGCACGTAAAGCCCTATGCTAATGAGCAAGCATGTAAACAATGACTTCAGAAACGATCCCCCTATATTAATAAAATATATTTATGAAGTAGAAAAAATGTACCCTGTTTTTATCGAGTTATAGAAACGCGAGTGAAAGTTTGGGAGAACAAAAATTCTGTGGGAACATAAGCTGCGCAGACGAGTGTATCCACAGCGTTTTCGAGTTCTCTCGATCACTCGCGTTTCTAACTCGATAGAAATATGGAGAACATGTTCTCTATTTCTTTTAGAAAATACCGCAACGCAAAAAAGAAAATCAACTTGTTTACTTTGATCATCAAAATGTAAATTCTCTTTGCTCGCGCCATCATAACGTCAACAGCTCGTGTCCGTTCTGTATTTCTATCGTTTTTTAGTAGAGTTCTACTAGTATACTGATGCAAAGGCTGCAATCTGATTGGCTGAGCCATTGCAAACTATCAGCCATAAGGGTGCAGTGCCTCGGTGTGGTCGATAAAAATTGTAATGCTTCCTTGTTTCTCCGAACTTTAAAAGCATATTTTTCAAACAAATAGATAATCAAATTCCTGAGAAGACTTAAGGAAGGGCATTTACGGTTTCTTGAATTAAAGATGCTCGAATTTTTTGGAAAAAACTGGTGAACGCGCGTACACAACTGCAAATGTCAAATTGACAATTAAGTCCGCGCGAATCCTCTAAAGCGTGAAGTATAATACTAATTCAAGACATAATTGGAATCGTTATTCGAAGCAAATTTCAGTTAGAATTCTGCTAAAACAATTAGGTTATTTGCTGTCGATTTCTATGAGGTCATAGTTGATTCGGCCTTCGGCCTCATCAACTATCACCTCATAAAAATCCCCTTCGAGCTCATAATCTAATTGTTAAATAGAAAGGCGGTTTTTGAACAATAAGCGCGCGTATTTGCTCTGGGTTATTTTCTAACGTATGTTATAAAATTAATTACCCTGGAAGCAGACTCTCCTTCGATCTTCCTAGAAAGGAGACTCTACTCGCAGGGTAAAAATTAACGAGAATGTGATGAAACAAAGAACGTTAAACGTTAAACAAGAAGCGTTTATATCAAGCAAACATTTGTTAGCAAAACAACTAAAATGCATCACAGAATAAACAAAAAGATCCAAATCTTCCTATCAAACACAAAAGTAGTTGCATGGTTTACGATGCCAGAAGTGAAAGACTCTTTTATTCTTAATCAAGATTAGATGATCTTCACAATTTACCTCTTCGACATTCGTCCTTGGATATAAGAAGTTTCGGATTAGGGTTGCATGTGCTATAGTGGTAGCAGCATCTAAAAGAAGAGAAAACAGATCGATATAGCTAGGGAACGAAATTTGCGTTTCCCAGAAATGGTTATAACGCTTAGATTGGGAAGGCATTTTTCGCCTTTAGGCTGGTATAAAATACCTCACAGCAACTAGCCGTCTGAAGAATACTAGAATAGAGAAAACTACCTTTTGCAATTGCTTTTGAAGCAAAATCTAGTTCTTCCTGGAAGACAATTAGAACTATCTTTAGTTAATGTGGCTTCGTCTTTTGGGCACGCATCTGAAAAAAGAAACAAATACAACGTTAACGAGTTAGACAAGAAAACAAGAAGGATAGGGACACTATGAATCATATCACTGAACAGTCGGGGAGACGATTGCCATTTCTGGAAAATCATCATCTCATTATTGAATTAAAAGAAATGCGAACACTCGACAATACAACAAACGTTGGCATAAGCAAGCTATCACAGTTCGATGAGTTGCTTCACAATTTTGAGAAAACTGTGACACAGTCCGGTCTCGGAGACTGAATTTGTCCCGGCGTTACCAATCGATGAAATCGATGATCGATTAAAATCGATGTCAATCGATGGCAATCGATATCAATTAATCGATTGATATTGATAATCGATGACCAATCGATGAAGAAGATTTTTTGTGACCTTATCGATTGGCATCGATTGCCATCGATTGTCATCGATTGCCATAGATTGTTATCGATTATCACAATGCAGTTTTGCCTATCGATGTCTCGATGAATAATTGCCAGTCGATGCCAATCGATGAACTTAATTGCTAATCGATGCCAATCGATGACTTTTTTTTGACTTTCGATTGGTCATCGATTGGCCGATACCAATCGATATCAATTAACTAATTTTATCGATTGATATCGATTTATCGATTGCATTTCCGATCATCGATTTCATCGATTGGTAACGCCGGGATTTGTCTATTGACTCGCGCTTGCTCTCCAAAAGAATAATAAAAGACACAGCATCAGCATAGTTAAAGCAGCCAGAAGCAAACCGTAACAAGGGTAGCATCGAACCTAAATCACTTATTTAGCGTCATTACATCAAATATTATGCAACAATCTAAGTAACTGAGCTTTTTCAATCTTCAAAACCGATTAAAAAATAATAAAGAAAAAGAGGAGATGAAGGTTAAGAGAGTCCCCCACCTCTCTCCCTCCCCAACTTTACGCCTTAGTCTTTCGCTCACTGACGCAGACAGCCCGTATTCTATATAAGACACAGCATCAGCAGACTAGAGTTAAAGCAGCCAGAAACAAACTGTAACAAGGGTAGCATCGAACTTCAATTACTTCTTTAGCGTCATTACATCAAACATTATGCAACAACCTAAGAAACTGAACTTTTTCAATTTTCAAACCGATTCAAAAATAATAAAGATGAAGGTTAAGAGAGTCCCCCACCTCTCCCCCACCTGCCAATGGTAGGCCTTAGTCTTTCGCTCACTGACGCAGACAGCCCGTATTTTCATCCTCCACCAGAACATCTACGCAACCCAGGTCATTATTAATATTACCCGTGGAATAACAGAAAGCCATGACAAAAACAATACCGTGGAAGGGATTAATCCAGAAATTAGGCCTGTATGGAGAACGTACCTTCACCGGGTCCTATGGCAAAAATGGGTTCATAACAGGAGCGTGTCTCACACGTGCTCCTGCAGCATTTCTGAGTACCGGAACAGTCACTATCCCAATTGCATTGTTCAAGCGAAGAACAGTTTCTGATTACGCTCCAAGAAGGGCAGCGGCCTTCTTTAACAGCTTGTCTTCTGTAGCGACGACCAGTCCTCACCCTGTTACCTACGGTAAAGTTTAACGTTTTAAATGTAAAAAAAAAAATGCAAATGACCTTTCTTTACCCTCGGCAGTGTTTATAGTACAAAGGCTAATGGGGCAGAGCAAACAAATGAAATAAATAATTCAAATTGAACATAACGTTGTCCCAAGTGGCCGGAGGCAAACCAGGTGGCTATTTACAAGAGTGGTCGACGATTTGAACTCAGGGCCACTGCGAAACAAATCCAGCTAGTGGTCAGTTTGTTTTCTTCAAAGGCCCAGAACACAGAGGCCCATTAGTCCGGCACGTATCTTTCTGTAGCATGATGGGACTAGGTGTATTACTCCTTCCTCTCTCATCTCTACTGTAAGAGTAAGGAGATATAATGTACAAGAACACAACCCAATTATTCCAGCTAGGGCTCAACACTCTCCGCTTAAATCGATGCGGCAATCGACTACACAATCTCCCAAGATGATGTCCTCAAGAACGAAAGTAACCCCCCTTACAGTGGCAGGAGCGGTGGTCCAGTGGTAAGGTGGACCAGGCAATCCGAGTTCCAGCATTGAATTGTTTCTATTGGAAGACACTTTACTTTCCACTTAGCAGTGTAAATGAGCAGGCCGAAAAGTGCTGGGCCAAAGCTACAAAATGCTCTGAGTTAACACGAAAGACGAGAAAATTACATCTAAGCACTGCATGCTACAGAAACCAGGATGAGTACAGCTACGCGCGACCTTATTTACAATACAAACAAAATGTTACGAGGTCACTCGTCCGTCCATAAGTTTTGTGAGTTTTGTCAGGTCGTGAAAAATGACGACAACTGGCATTTCTTGAGGTGACTATAAAAATCCGGCATTCTAGACCTAATAGGCCGAGAAATTAACATTATTATTGCCGCTACAATCACTTCGCCAGTGCAAACTGAACATGGCGCCTGGTTTAATTGAATTAATGAATAAAACTACATCGTTTTCACGTCCGGTAATCCCGAAGCTTGGAAATTAAGGAAAACGAGCTACACCAGCAGCCTCGGGCCAAAATATTCCAGAAAATTAAAACTCGTACACCATGGCTTCGCGTTGTTTCTCAATCAGAGTATTTCTATGCATTTTGCATCGGTGAACAAATTCAATCGATTTTTTACAAGTACAGAACTCTAAAATGTATGCAGCGAGCACTTCCTTGTTGCTTCCAAATGTGTCTATGTTTAAGCTCGATATTACGCAGTCCTTAAAATTCATCTCTGGAAATTATGCTAAAACAAGAGGCCATGATCTAGACCGTTGTCTCTTGACTAAAACCATTACTACGACAACAATTGTTCGGCCCAACGACTTTATCAAGAGAATGTTTATCAGAAGTCACTGAGGCTAAGGTGTCTTTCTTAGATAATGGCAATTAAGAACGCGTCTGTATGACACTTTCAGACATCTCATACATATTTCTACTTCTTAAAATATCAGTGAAGAACTGAAAACGTTTTTATGAAGCTTTGAATACACTCATTATTTTTTTTTAACAATAATGCTTTTCCGGCCGAGACTGTGTATTCTTAATTTGTTGCCGATTCCAGACAGAATATTGTGAATATCCTTAGTGTATAGGTATAGAGTTTTGTTTTCGAAAGCGAGACGTTAGCGCGAAATAAGCAAACCCTCTCGTCACCATACTGCTCTTAGTTCGCCCCTCTCGTCCTAGACCGCGCTCGGCTAGCTCGCACTTAACCCAATCGGGAGCCTGTTCGCAGGCTACAAAATTTTAGCCTTGGGTATATTAAAATTTCGCAAATTTCAGCCTCGATACTCTTATAAAACATATCCTTATTAAAAATAAAGAATGCAATACACTTTCAAATGTCACTAGACAACAATCGCCGGGGTGCCGCCGAACTGCGAGGGGTAGCCATACAAATTAACATTGAGTACCACTTGATCCTGGCCTGGTATGAAACTCGATAGAAATGTGTCCATTGGCAACTTGTCCCTGGCTACATACTGTAAGGTAGGAAACGCCGAAAGAGCGACCAAACGCAATTTGGCATTACAACAACCAGAATTGGAAAAAATCCGACCTTTGTGTTCGATGGCCTTCATTACAAAAATGTATCTAACTCGGCTATTTGATACAAAATATTCTCACTCAAAACGATTTATCACTTTTCTTCTCTTTATATTGAAATTTCTATTTTATTAAGACAGATATACCATCAAGTGGAACGCCTTCGAGCTTTTCGAAAGCACAGGTAACAACCAACTGAAAGTTGCAACACTTAGGTTGCTTACTCTGAAAGCAAGGAAGGTCCCTATTTTCTGAACTACAGTTGACCTGCACCCAGTCAAATACCAAATCGAGTGCTTACGTCAAATGAACAGGGATCAGCCCAAACACATTCCAGAGATAATCATCAATGGCACATGAATGCTTTTGGCAAATACGCTCTTCTAGAACATTCTTTCCAAAATAGATTAGATACTCTATCTGATGAACGACAAAGCGTATACTCATATTTAATTGAAAAGCATCCGAGTAAAACGAACCGTAAGCGAATGAAAACGTCGTCTTGATAGTATTCGCAGGTAAGTAAAAAAAGAGACAGAGACAGAACAGAAAATATTAAATTGTCATCAAACAGGAAATCGTGGTACAGTGTAAGTTACATGATGATGAATGCCATGGAACATATCTTTCACTAAAACACTTTAACTTGCTAAGCGTGGGGTCACCCACACTCCACAAGTTCATTACATACACCCCAGATATACCTTAGATAAAACCTTCAGCTTGCACTTTTTGAAAGCTTTCAAGTTTTGAAACGTTAATAAAATATTTTTAAACCACATTCTCCTATTAAGAGTGCAACTACTTGACGAATACCAGTCAAATACAGTATTTAACCAACCGCCGAGCCTATGATTAGTAAGCCAATCCAAAAAAAAAATTCAACAAAGAAAAAAACAACAAAGGAGGAAACAAAAGACGAATGCAAAGCAGGTTGTGTGTCTTTTAGGATTGAAATATTGGAATTTTAATTCCAGATCGAAAGGATTATTTTTACACACGCCTAAACAACCCAAAAATCTCAAAAATGAAAAAAATTGTCTTTCCACCCAGAAATAGTTCGCGACGAAATTTTGAACATGGAGGTTAAGGCCAGACAGACATGATCATTTACAAAAGATTACTTTATATCAATGTGAATGATCAAACAAATGCACAAACTCCCTGCACGAAAGCTTACCATATTAATCGTAGTTAAATAATGCGGTCTAGCACTTTTGCAAAAATTTCCCGATTTTAGCTTATTCTTTGAATGCACCTGTAGAGGGTTTCATTGACGAAAAGCAGAATTTAAATTTTATTTTTCATAGAGCAGAACGTATAACTGTGAAAGCGACAGCTACACTGAGTTTTCCTTTCTATACTTTTCACCAAAAAGCAAGAACAGAAAATCTTTGCAGCTTTTCAATGGTTATTCTTTCTGAACAGTCCTCAGTTGCAATTCGTGCAATAGCATAGCCCAAAAGGGATTGTATGGTGAATTTCTCTTTGTATTTGTTGTAGTTAAAAACTAAATTCAGGTGAAAAGTAAATTCCTTTGTCTCTTAACCCTTATTAGGGTTAGAAGAAAAAGGAAATTGAGAAACAAACTGGGTTAAATTAATTTTTGCCTGAATTTAATTTTTAACTACAACATATTCATTGTGTGTTTATCTAGATGATCGTCGTTCGTCACAGTTCAAACACTACAACTTGACTACTCGAACGTAGTCTGCAGACGCGTCACATTTGTTTCAAAAAACAGTCTTGAATATAGGATCAGTGGGAGTAATAAAGAATGGCACTTCTTAAAACGTTAAGCCTATGTTTATCACGCCTGTCCATTGTACGTCGATAATTCGTCTCATTTTTCACCTTTTTCGCCTTATGCTATATTTTTGAAGACCCTCTACACACCTACATCCAGTAGGACTGAGTATATCGAGCCATCTATTCAACCTGAACTAAACGTCAAAAGCAGAAGACTTTTTACACTAACTTTGCTTAAAATGTCAAGTGGCATAACTCTAATACGTGAAGGGGGCAGAAGAGATAAATGACTTTGCTGGTTTTGAAGAACAACTAGCTTCATACTTTTAAGACAGTCCAAATAGAGTAACACGAAATGAGATTTATGCAATCTATCCACAGACAGCCTAGAGGACCTCCTGTTGTACGTGAGGAAAAGAAGTACTGAAAGAGATGATTGACGAGATAAAAGATACCACTTGGTCAATAAGTCCCTGGTAGATTGTACAATGGCAACTAGAAGCCTACTTTCATCTAATGTCTTCAATTTTACCGATGCTGATAGGAATGAATGCAAAGCCATTAAAAGGCCACATTAGAAAGTAAACAAGCACTGTGTAAACGTTTTTCTTCGGTTCCTCTGCGGTAGCAGCATCACTGATGTACAAGTCGTCCCGAGTATTACTCACATACGTGAGCTTGCAGGCGTGTTGACAGGATGTAACAAACCAGTCATGTACACTTAAATATCACTGAAATAAATTATCAAAGCCCTAAATAGATATCTTATTTACTGGTGAAACGTTCCTTTCTCGACCCTCTTAGCCCCAATGTCGAACACAGATTGTTGTGCATTTATTTTGTCGACCCCTATAAATTCTAAGAATTTAATGTAAATATATCGCCTTGTTAGAGGGTGTTTTGTTGTTGTTTGCCTGTCTCCTTGACGTGACAATATAAGGGCAAAGGGAATGTCGTTCTTTTGGACAAACATACTTTATTTGATTGATTTATTTCTGGTTTCTTTTCATATTCATTCAAGCCAAATGATTGGAGAAATGCATCGATCTTTGACCATCTTTCAGTCTTAAGGCTCCTTCCTAATTTTCTAGACGCCAGAAATCTCCGTTAGACGAGCAATTTCATTTAGAAAATTTGATTTTCTGGGAAAGTTCATTTCACGTTCTATGACCTTGAAACGCGAGTAAACTGCACACTTTTTTCACTAGAGAAAATAAACAAACAGTGGCATAATTTTTATCTCCATAGAACCGCCGTTTAAATTAGTGTCAGCTTATTGAAAGTTATCATATGGCTCAAATTCTTCCAAGTAGGCAATAAGAAGTTGACACCTTCTCACAGGTTCTAGGACCCTAATGAACTTGAAGTCGGCAATAACCGACAATCAATCACAGTCGTTTCATATTAAAACTACAATTGGAACGAGAGGGGTACTGAACACAGCGGACACTATTAAACAGGAAACACAAATCTGCTGTACGCATGAGTAGCGATTTATCGAGAACCTGGATGATTTTGAATCCAGGTTAATCGGTTAATTGTAAAAGAAAAGAGCCCCCAACATTTCTTCTTTGAGTCACTACAAAAACGCTAGAATGTACCATGATTCTAGTTATTGAATTTTTTTTTATTTTTTCTTGAGTACATCAATGAACAGGAATTTTTACCTCTAACCAGAGTAAACGCGTGGAACCGTGGAAATCTTTTTCTGCACAGAAATAGGTCGGTCATTGGTTAGCAAAATGGTTCTCGTTGGTGCTGCGAGGGTCAACTAATCATGCTATACTGTCCATACTCAGTTGACTTTTACGTGTAGCTTATTTTCAAGTTAGCAATGGATTAGAATAGAATCGTCGCTGGACGCCAGAGAAACATTGAAAACATCTTTAAGATAGACATAACTAGACTGGGATTAATTTAAACAGCATACATCTTTGAGGTAAGAAACAAATTCGGGCTTACGTAAAATGTACTTACTCGGTCGGCTAATAGTGGCTTAACAGCGAAAAAGTATGGCCGTTCGAATTGAAAGTCAGTAATTGTCACCAACTGACTAAGAAAAGAATATGATTGCTGTTTTAGTCTAAGTATCTCAAGACGATAAACATAATAAGCTGAGGAGATTACACTGTCAGCCGCTAAACAACAATCCGACGGGCAGCCGGTGAACAGTGTTTGTATGTCTTGTTCTCAAGTCTAATACATGTCTGATTTCTCATCCTCTGACATATCTTCGGTTTTGCCATACTCCAAAATCTTGTAATTTCTACGGGCGCGATACAAATTTCAGTCATTTGCTTCCAAATTATGAATGGCCGATTATTCTATGCGTATAAAAATTCACGTCTTAAAGAACTGTTTCTCTCCTGTCGTTTGGGAAATTATTTAAACAACTGCTTATATTCACTAAACGAATACCATAATAAACAGGCGGTACTTACCTACAGAGACATCATAGTAGATCGCTAATAACAACAAGAAAGCGAAACTTTTAAGAGAAAATAATTGGCACATCATAGTCCTTCGTTCAGATTCCACTCTGTTTGGGCGCTTGGCGAGATATGCGACCGCAAGATATTAGTTTACAGCATCCGGCCGTAAATAGATTGTGGCGTTACCGTTTCTTGTCACGAAATCATTTACAAAAAGTAAATCCGTATTAATCATATCAACTCGGGAAATGACAAACTGATAGATGGCGGAGAAACAACAAGAGGGTTCAACGGAGTTAACCGTAGGCCGGAAAAAAACAGGCCAACAATTTGGCCATTCACAATTTGAAAAACTGAGAAAATTTGACTTTTAGCCAAATATCTCAAAGAAAAAATTAAGATCTCTTGTGAAGACTTATTTTGTGTTTTGTCTTGCAATAATAATGCCTTATCCATCCCAGAATAGTTCTGATTATAGTAATTAAATTAAACTTAATTAAACAATGAAACAACGCAAGAAAAACAAAACAAACTAAAACATTCTAAGATTTCTGTTGACCATAAGGATAATGAATTACCCGTTAGCATTGAAAAGCAAAAATATCGACCATTAGACCCCACTGTAATATTCCTAGAAGACACAAAGGCCAATGGCCGTGGACGCATTATTCGTCTGGACGAACATAGGGAAACATTTGTAGTTCGTCTGGTTATGTGTCTCTAATCGAAAAATAGTTCGTCTAGACGGATAATGCGTCTTATTCCCGTCTTTATACTAGAGAAGCATATAAACCAGACGAACTACAAATGTTGGCCCAAGTTCGTCCAGACGTATAATGCGTCGAGCAACTAGTATTCTACGCCTTGAGGTGACTTTGACTGGATCTTATCCCCGTGACAAGCCATCACCTGGTACGGCTCTTGTGTGGCGACAATTTATTTCCCTTCCTCTTCTACAGTAACACAAGATCCCCAGCATTTCTCTGCTACCTGCTGCCTCTTGCTAGTATGGTCTGCGCCAGCCATCTATTTTTCTTTATCGCGATCTCTGACTTGCTGCAGGAGGGTAATGGGCTCCTGCTTGCTAATATTCTGGGTCCTCACATTCCTCTAAATTAGCAACTTCTTGGAACTTCACAATTTCCTCCGGCCAGTTGTTAGATGAGGGGTGGAGCGTTAGGACAGAAATTATTTGCTCAACTCTAATCTCCAGTCTCTCCTCTCAGCATGGGCCAACCTCGTTCCCAGGTTCTCTCATCTTACCGCCCCGCTCGCTCCAGGGGGCGGTAAGATGAGAGACCCTGGGAACGAGGTTGAGCATGGCAACTCACACTGCTTTGATAAAGAACTGATTTTCCCTCTCGAATTTCTCCATTTCATTAAAACATTCTTCCATTTCTGCGGATTCCAGATCGGGTCCATTGTCTGTTCTCAGGGTACTATAGGTACCCCATATCCACGAGGGAACTATTTATCTAAACACTTCATAATTTAATTATGTCAATCTCCACCCATCGGCTGAAATAGTACACTAGGACCAACAAATATTCCCCTACTGGCATAGGCCCAAGTAAGTCCAATGCTAATTATGACATAGCCTTAGGGAAGCACGCGTAATTGGCTAATACGCTTGATCATTTGCCTGTGGGTGGCACGCTCACGTCAGTTTGTTTATCTGTAATTTTTCTCGGTTTGATCAAAAACACTCGAAGACGGACCAAAAAAAAAACAACAAACTGGTTTGTATCAACCGTTATCAGGCTAGTAATGCATAGCGAGGAGGTCGTACCATGTTTACCATGTTAACCGACAGCAGTTTGGCTGTTAGCTTGCTATTTAGGTTGACTGAGGACTTTGAAATTGCTTGTTTGTCCGAGTTAATTGTTGATGTGTCGCTTTGTCAGATTCTTGAATGAACATTTTCGCGCGGTTAATCGTTCTTTGACTTCATGTGAGTAGGAGATTCAGTAAATGCTTCCATCCAAGAAAATATGGAAGCACTTGGGAGGTTTGCTAAGCACTCAAGAAGCTAGAGTCGCCTAGGGTTACTCTTACGCTTCTTCCGTGCTTACAACAACCTCCGGCGCGCATTCGTAACTCGATAGTTGCACTTACCCATTTCATTAAATCTTGCCATGGCCTCTCTGGCCAACCTCGTTCCCAGGGCTTTTTCTTTTCCCCTCCTACCTTCAAGGGAGAAGCCCTGGGAACGAGGTTGCTCTCTGGCATCCTGGTTGTTTTCACCGGTAGAGTGATTGACTCCTCTGTAACCAGTTGACACCCGTAACACTCTCGGCACTTCCGTTACGCATCCTCGTCAACTCGTCTTGGCGATTTTCCTCGAAAAAGAATAAGGCTAACAATTAAAAAAGGACAGATTACAGACTGTTTATTTCTCCTTGGTGATAACATAGCTTTTAGTTGCGGATCATTTAGCAGTTCAGCATCTAGGTCTTAGTCCAGCCGTTATCGTCAAAAAATATGCTGAATTTGTCCACTTTGACGATAAAAGAGTGAAACTCTGCCAGATTAATTACTACGATCCCAAAAAACAACATTTTTTGATATGGATCCACCTAAAATTCGCTAGTGGTGCTGAGTACTGCGCATGCCTTAAAAATCGGCAACATGGAAACGAGGCTGAGCATTTTTAAAGTAGCTTTGTTCATTTAACATCTGTTGTTGATAAGAGGGTCATAATTTTTGGAATAAAACTTTCAAAAAAAAGTTTCACATGACCCTCTTACTAGAACTGATATAGCAATGAGCGAGAAACGTATAACCAAATTATAAAGCTTCTAGATAAAAGAATTGGAGACAAAATTGGTCGCTTATTCGTTACTTTTGTTTCTGTTTGTTCAACTAGACGCTTGAGGGGCGTTCGCTCGGGCTTCGTATTGAGCGTTTTGGTCTTGCATAGGACGACTGCGCCCGCAGTCTTATTTAACAAATAAAGATGCCTCGACTGTGCTCTGTTCTGTTACAAAGCACGTAGGAAGCGGTAGAGCACGAAAGAAGTGTAGGGGAAAACACGAGACGTAGTCGAGTGTTGTTATCTTCTTCTTGAGTGCTCTACCGCTTCCTATAAAGTGCTTTACAACAGAGCGGGACATAGTCTTCGAGGCTTCTTTTTTGTTTCATAATAAAGATTCCAATAATTTTCCCGCATTCGACTACATTTTAAAAGCAATCGTTTCTCCAAGGAAGTCAAAGTAGCCTGCAGTGCAGGCGTTATTTCGGAGCCGAACGCTAGATAAATCGGTTCGATGCCGCCATCTTGGATTGTAACTGGATGCTTGACCGGTAGAGGGTTGGTGCAGAGGCGAGGGTAGGGGTTGGGGAACTGTTTTCTTCCCCTTCCCCTCCCCCTTTGTCCATTTTTCCACTTAACCCCTACTCCCTCGGCGAATATCTTCTCCCCCCAATCCTCCACAGTTACTGAATCCAAGATAGCGGCCAAACTCGCAAGCCCAAAATACGCCTGCACTGCAGGCTAGTTTAAAAAAGGCGCCAGCCGTGCTCAACCTCGTTCCCAGGGACTTCAGGGTTCCGGGACTTCAGGGTTCTCAACCTTCACGTTCCAGGACAGGGACTGAAATAACCCAATCACAATCCTTGTTAATTTGATCGGCTAAACAGACGACAGCTGTCAATCAGAAACTGTACTTCACAGTTCAGCTAACCTTTCAGTTTCGAGTGGCTTTTGAGAGAAGAATGATGCCCTCCTACGTGTTTTGTCGGAATCTAGCAAAATTCGCGTAGGTTTTACACTGCTTTTGTTGTTAATGGTCTCCGTATGTTATATTTACTGTTGGCAAATAGCTCGTTTTTATTTTTGATCAATTTTTAAAAATTACGAAGCAAAATTTAATAGCCAGTTTAATGCCATCAATAGATTCCATGTTGCCGTGTTCAGTGATAGATCACAGATTACGTCAAAAATGTGGTAAGAAATAAAAAGTGGCATAAGACGGGCTACAGCCGAGTGTGTAGCTTTTTTATTTCAAAATCTTCTTACTACATTTTGACGTCATCTGTGATCTATTACTGAACAGACGCACGACAACATGATATGGAATCTAATCGTTAAGAAGCAATCTCCTAGTTCCTATGCGAAGCGAGCCGAATTGCGATTGGTCCAGAAAAATCAAGTTAGTTTTTGTCATCATAGTATCCTTGTAAGCCGAAGCCGTAAGCTTGGATGTTGCCTTGACTGCAGGAGTTGAAAGAATACGCTCGGAAGACTTGCGGTTGCGACAGGAGCCCAAACACTGGAGGTCATTGGACGTTGGAAATTTTTGTCCTCTGTGTTTTGGTGATGCTCAAATTAGTTTGACATAGTGTCGGAGACATCTTATAGCTGCAAAACAGTCTGACGTGAGCTGTAGTGAGCTATATTTTGCTCGCTCTTGCGTCATAAAACGGGCTGGAGCATTCGCGTCGGAAAGCAAGGTAATTACGAGTTCATTTTAACTGATTTTAAGACGTGATTTTTTGATGTTTCATTCCTGACATCAATCTGTCTCAACAATTATTTTGAAACTGAAAAAATTTTTTTTTAATAAATTTATGTATTTAACATTGTTAAACAAAGACAAAGCAAAATCAGTTTTGTGTTTGGTTTAGTCTCTCGCCGACTGAAACTTCTCGAGTTTTTTAAAAAAAGAAACCGCTTTTTCTAACATCTTACTTCTTCTCGTACCTGTTCAATGCCTCGACAAGGCATTTTTGTACCTTATCTTTGCCCAATTACGTAAAATATCTTCTTACATGTAATTCTCAAAATTTTCCGCCATTTTAAAATGCAGAAGAATGCGAGAATGTAGAATGCGAGAATAACTTGGGCTATTATACTGAATCTCTGATAAAGCACGATGTTTTAGCCATTCAGAACGCGCGTTATATGGAATTTAAATATGAACTCTGATAAAACATGGGTTTTTGACCAATCCGAGCGAGCGCAGGGTCCTATCGATTTCAACTTACCTCCGCTTGGCCTTGTTGGCTCAGTTCCTGAATGAATGTGATCGATCGCTTTAACTGGGGTTACTTGAACAAAAGCTACAAAAGTTTCGTTGAAGCCTGTTTCAAATTACTCCTCGCCAAGAAACATAATATTTGAGTTAGCCAATCGAATTGGTCAGCTTCATAAAAGCAGGTGAGGTCAATTAGCTCTAAACCTGAACCCGCGATGTGATGGTGTGATACTGGACAGCAGATACCGTGTTTGTCAATTGACCATAACATGGATGTTTAATATCCGACAACGTTGTAAACCAAGGATGCATGCCTTGGTCGACCTATTAGCTAAAGTATGGCCGCCATGTTGCTCCGTCGTTTTTGTCGTAGGGCGCACGCATTCGCGATCAATGCCGCTAGCCATGTAGACCATAAAACAACAGTTGCATGGTTTTCTTTACTTTACTGTTCCTATAGTTATGGTGTTCCGCTAGACAGTCCTTCGGACCGCCGGGGCACCAATTCATTATTTCATTGACAATTGTTTTACTAGCACCATGTGGCCCAAAATTCGCTTGCTTATTGGATAATTAATTGTTTTGTTACGTGGATCAAAGCATTTCTAAAATTGAGTGTTCAAATGGTAAGAAAACATTACAAAATAAACCAAGATTGTTTGCCTGCGACAGACTGTCTATGGCCGCGATGTATCAATCATTTTTGTCTGCCAAGCCTTAAAGCAAAAATGCAAATTATCTCCTGCGGTTTTAGTTTTTTTTTTTTTCAAAAAAAAATCCCAGTAATTTGTGCTGATAGAAAGTAGCCGCAAGAAATTACTCAAAAAAGCATGCCTTTATTATTGTGAGCGTGTAATTTCTGCAGCCGTCAACTAATACAAGACAATCATCCGCCGTTAGCGACCTATTGACAATTTTACTTCGCAGTTCTCTCCAGAATTTGCCTTTTGAAACACCTTGTCGTGAGTCTTTCGACAGCTGGTAGACATATTATTTTTAAAAAAAGCAATTGGCTTTCCCGTTGCTAATTTCACTTTAAGTTCTCCAGTAATAAAAAACATTCACATAACCTATGAGCCGAAACCTGAACAGCTTGTTTCAAACTGCAGCTAACTGCCGATGGAATATTCAAACTGCAACACAAACAAGAGTTACATTAGCCATGTTCGATAGATTCTTCCGAAGTTCTGGCAACTCTTCATCGTCTGATCTGTATTATTCAACAACAATAACCGCAGTGTAGTTCACAGTTTAACTCAGTCTAACGTAGGTGTTGAAAAGAACTTTCCCCAGACCAGCCACAGAACGGTGCTGAAAAATTATTAAGCCCTAACTCACCAGCGTTCTCTGGCTGACAAGTTATTTCCAGCCTTTCATGAATGAAATTGGTTTTTGTTCACAGATATATTTTTCGACTATGAGAAATACCTTAAAGCATGATATTGTGTTGTGATTCTATCGTTACTGAGTTACAGGCTTGCTAGCGACCCTTGACATGAAAAAAAAATACACAAAATTAATTTAGCATTTTTTTCCTTTCGGTAATGGTAGTAAGAACCAAACAACAGCAAAACACGACATATAGGAGTACGAAACTGAAATTTGCCTTTATTAAAAATCATATTAGTGGGCTTGGTCTAACAGATACGGCAAAACAAGCAAAAAAGCAACAAAAACAGCACCAGCGGTATGCTCGATGCTAATGAATTTCTTCACGAAGTTATGTACGTCATATCAGGCTTTGATGTCAACATTGTTATAAAAAAAATTATGCAGCCTCGCGAAAATCACCATTTCCTTATTACTTGCCGAAAAATGTTAAAACTTTCTTTGATTACCGCCAACACCCAAAAGCAGCCAGAGGGCGTTAAACATCTGTTTGATTGCGACAAAATCGTAAACTAAATGAACGAAACATAATTATATGTTCTCAATCAGACGCTTTGCCTATGGACATATCCTTGTCGATTTTACAATTTACAAGAGCTTACATACGACTGCGTGTCAGCGCACGCGTTTCTCTAAGCTTCTAAGGTAAAATCAGTCTATCCTCGCGTGTCTGGTTTCCTATGAGATTCAGGGCAATTTATTGCCGGTTTTCATGTGACGTAACCATGTTCAAAAATTTAAAATTGCCTTTCCTTCTGAGGTTTTAGTTTCATCAGATTATAGACCCTATAGGAACTTGATCACACCCACGCGCCAGACGACCCCCGACTGCTCCCGAAAGATGAATATACTGAAAGGGCGATATAAACAAAGCTAGAAGAGACTTCACTATTAAACTTGAAAAAAGATTATAGACTAGAACCGTGACTTGACACCAGTCATCCCCTCTTGTTCAAAAAGTCAGGTACTTTAAGGCGTAAAATGTCAAACTAAATCCTAAAGTGAGAGGATTTACAAACCGAAAAAAATCTTCCTCTCTGACACGTTTTTAATCCGAATATCTATCATGCCGTGGCTACCGGCATTGAATCGAGATAAAATTCGTTTAAAATAAAATGAATTACAATATTTAGGCAGGAAGCCGGATCAGCCTTAGCTGGCTTTCATCCCGGGCTTTCATGCGGCTGCTGGGTTTTGTGGGGGGGGGGGGGGGGGGAGGAAAGTCGGAGAACCCGGAGAAAAACCCTCCGAGTGAGGCGAGAACCAGCCCCCAATTTAACCCACGCAAGGCTATTTACACCCGGGGGGGGGGCCGGTCATTTGATTCAAGATTGCCTTGGATCGAAGAGGATAAAAGTAAATTTGGTAACCAAGTAAGTTGAGGATAGTATGGAGAAAACTCAGCACCTCCCACTGATAGTCAAGCAATCTTGTGTCCAACAGCGGAAATGTCTTATCATGTGCACTGGCCAGGAATGGCGACAAGAGGGTCGATTTTGTTCTTTCGTGTTCTTTCGCGACACGCTCGACGGAGTAAGAAAAACAAAAGGTTCTTAGAACTGTTTAATAATTGAAGCGTCGAGACTATAGAAAGTAGAATACTCGGGGGGGGGGAGGGGGGGTGGAGCGGGTACAAAAAAAGGCCCTGTCCCTGTTCATAACTGTATTTGGTGGCGTGATCTTTATCAACAAACTAGATCAATTTTAGTTGCTAATTACTTGAAAATATGTGAACTCAACACCTACATATACAAAGTATATTGCGTTCTTGCGATAAATAGGAAATGAGTATTATATTAAGTCTCTTTTGTTCAGATAAAATAGACCACATGCAAACAAGGTTAAACTGGCTCCATATCATGTAACCAGTGAAACGCCTAATTTTGGCACGTTTCAAATTAATGAAGGAGACCTGGATACTATGTAGACTGTTCCTTACGGATCCTTGGTTCAGCCATTCATCAAGGCTTCTTGCTCAATAAAACCCGTGGCAAATCCAGAGCAAGAAAAGAAAATACTATTCGTTTCTTGAGCATGTATGACCGGGACATGACCATACTGTGTCACTGTGTACTGTTTATTCGTGGTGTACGGATCCACTGAAAAATAACTCGCTTTACTTCGAAAATATTTTATTCAGTTTTATTGCTTGTTTGTATATTTGGCTGTTTGTTTGTTAGTTAGTTTGCTTATTTGTTTTATTCAGCCTTTTTTCGGCATCAGGAATGCTGAGCCTTGCGTGATTGTCGAAAAGGCGGCTCTACATGAAGAATAAAGATCCATAAAGTTTTAATGGAAGCTAATTTTGAAGTCCAAATTGCTGGGAAAAAGGTAATGATTCGACTTCGTCCCAGGCAGGGGACCAGTTGAACACCTTATTCGGGCATCAGCTGATCCGAAACATCTGATTTGGATAAACAAATCTCGATCGCAAATATGCTGACAATGTACCATGCGTCATGAAAAGATCATCATCTTTCAAAGAAACAACGCATCTCACAGTCCCTCAAGTGACAGCTCCTGCTATCGACAGATTATCCTCTGTGCGGATGGCAGACTGTGATTGCATCTATTGCCTTGCAGAATACCTCCGAAGATCCTTCATGAATACAGGTAGCTCCACAGAAGAAGCACTCTATTCTTGACGTTATTCGGCTCGTCCTTTGGGAAAGAGATTACCAGGATTATTGACAAAGGTTACATAAGGATTATATAACCTAAGCTGTAGACCCGATGTCATTGATTGATACTGTGCATTTTATATATAATATCATATTAATCTTGTTTATAAACTGAGAAATTAAATTCAATCCTAATTGCAACCGTCCAGGTGAAGCAAAATAATGTTAAGAAAAACAATACCTCGATACAAAGAAATGAAAATAACTAGCCGTTTGTGTCTATTTTTGAATCCTTCTTTGCAACTTTGATCAGCGGGTCGGATCTCTGATCGTTTCAGTTTAGCCCCTACCACACCTTCCTCCCGCCTTCTTGATTCTCTCTGGTCACACTTCTGGATCTTGTTCTAACACAATCGCACTATTTAATTTCTAATTTGATCATTCTTCATTCACTGTGCCCTTGTGACTGATGTCGCTCTTGATGAAAGTTTCTCTCATGGCTCTCATTCAACAGTTCGAATGGTCTTTATAAAACAGCAGCTTGTGTGTTCCAAGTGATTACAAAACAGCTTAAGTTGCGATACCTCTTACGGCGTCAAAGTCGATATCAGCGATATACGCTTTCCGCGCCAGCACGATCAAGGCGCCTTTGTGAGAATCCTAAGCCAGGAACCCATAGTTGAAGCTCAAAACCTGCTGCTGCGAATGGAATCCATTTTACGAGAGATGAGGGTCAAGATGTGTAGTTTTTTTCTTTTTTTGCCGGCAGTTTATAATTAATATAAACGGACCGGGAACGTTTGGTTTTAAATCGCATTTTCTTTTCCTATTTTACGAGGGGAAAATCTGTGTTAAGTGATGAGAATTGTAAGAGAATCAAAGGATTTTGAGAGGTTATCGCGTGAGGTCGTGCTGTAAAAGAAGTGTCATTTGAAGATATCTCCAAAAATGCTACGTATCAAGCAGACGTCTGGACGCCTGACAGTCTTTTGTTTGGAGCCCACATTAAAACACCCACTATCTCAGGGTAAACTTCATATTCCCTACCGACAAGACTGACCGAATCTAAAAACGACAGACAAAATGACAGATACTTCGTGAAGAGATGGCCTTCGTATGAACATTTCTTTATGAACGAAGAATGCAGACTGATGTTAAGACAGGATAGGTTATCCACTAGGTTATCTGTGGTGCCACTGCGCTCCAGGGTACCGTAATGCGATCGAGCAGAGAACGTGACTTCCGTTAATTAAAATGGTGCAAGCCTTCATTGTTGTAAAATCACTGTGCTGCACAAAAACACTTTTGTGAAATTGTGCTGGTGAAAGCAGAGACTATCACTCTGCAAAATATTAATTCAATTCAGTCTCGTGAAAAGTTCTAAGTGTCTCGGAATTATCACACAACGCTTGTGAGGCCCCATTCGTAACCACAATTATTGAAAAAGCCTTTGCAGACGTTCTAACTAACTCTGGTATGCTCCAGGCCTGGGAATGCTGTTGCAGCGATCACCGCCGTGTTGATTGAAGCTATGACACCCGAGGGTGAAAAAGTTAGGGTGAACGTCTTGAGGGAGGTAGGGGTGTGTCTGAACGGACGGGGCTCGGTGTGTAACCTTTACTCCCCCAGGGGAATATCTTAGCCCCTCTCCTTACTTTTAAAACGAAAAAGTGTTACTAGTGAGTGTTTGTAAATGTACTCTATATACATAAATGTATGTATTATCGCCACTAAACAACCTACAAAGGTGCTAGGACTGAAAAAAAAATGGTCATCTCTCGCACTTTTCATGTCACATGTGTCATCTTAGGGTGTCAAGTTGAAATCTGATCTTAGGCAATAAAAGCCGTCCATAAAACTCCTTTCCTGTTTGTTATGCGGTGCAGTTCGCGACTGACCCTCCTAGAGATGATAAGTCCAAGTTGTGGATGATGGATTTTCATGGCTCAAAGATGAGGGATTTGGTGGCGATACTTCTGTGTTACGCGCTCTTTCAGGCGGTTTCAGGTACTTTTATGGAACTAATACACACACACGCAGTGGTAGATCTTGCCGTAGGTAGCAAAAGCTGTAGCAGTGAGCTAGTAAACGTGGGGTTCTTGCTTTTGTTTTTCACTCTTCGTGAACAGACGTTCTCTTCCAGCTTTCAACATGTGCAGAGTTGGTTTGTTACAATAGCGCAGACCAGATCATTCCCGAGTTATGTTTACTTCAATTTATGAGATTGGATTGTAAAAGATACAGTGACCAGATTCATCGACATGGCATTCCCGCCCGGGATTTAAAAGATTAATACGCGCGTGGCTGTCAATGTGCGGGCAGACTCGAACTCAGCGTGTTAGATGTGATTTAAACGAGGGGAAAAAACTCTCAATCGAACATTTCATCTGGTTTAGTAGACGCGGCTAAATTTGTCATTTGTCGTTAAAAGAACGTTTATTGCACAATTATTGCGTGACGCATATGCACATTCACATTCTACGAATTTTCAAAAGGCATGAAGAATGTTCTTCTGGAGAAATCGGAAGCAAACACGAATATGAAAGGCCGACGTTGTTTTTCTTTTCGTGTTCGGATCACTGTTTCTTTGAGGCCTGATCAATCGTAAGGCTGGATTGCGTGTACGTTCGCATTAAAGAGAAGATCTTTATCGAAACGTGCAACTTTCACATTTTACTTGAAAGCACTTTTGGGCGATTGTATGGCATGAATTCAATCGGTTATTTCCGGCTCTTCAATATGAACTTGTGTTTTGTTCGATTTAGCCCCTTCATCGCTCCATTTTTCATTCTGCTTTATTTGTAGCATTTTAGTTGCAAACATTTACTAGGATACCAAAAGAAAACACACCAATTAAAAAAAGATGTTTACATTTGTCTACTGGGATCAATAAAATGATGAGGATTTATTTTCACAGATGTTAGTTGGCTGGGTGTTTCCGTTTCAACGTGGTGGTGGGCAAATCAAGAACGAGAAAGAAATTCGACAGTCGTTTGAAAACCGATGCCTTCCATCAAAAAATAGAGTATTTTTTTTAGGTTAGCGTGACCTTTCCATTCCAGATGCGTATTCATCTCGGCTTCTCTTTTTTTCTTTTGCACGCAATTTTTTAAACACATTATGAAAGAAGAATAAAATCGACATGTTCGCCAAAACCGTTGGTCATAGTTATTAATCACATGAGGGAGCCACTACAAACATAATGACGTTGCAAGTAATTTGGGAAGGCGACCCCTATGTTAAAAATATCGTGTGAAACGAACACTATGTTGTCATTATATACGAACTTGCTGAACGAACCCTAAGTCTGTAGGCAATTAAAATTGCTTACAGACTATCACACCCTGTTTGCTTCCCGTTATTTGTTTGTCTGGCTTTGCACCAAATCATTTTCTTCGGCGCACTTTTAATTTCGAGGGCATGCGTCTGTTATCAACTTAATGCGACGACTGTAAAGGTCATTACAACGTGGAGTCAAATTTATTTTTAAAAAACCACGGCCGAAGATGATCAAATAATAATGAGTTAACACAGTAGATGAAACAGTTGCCGCTTATGACCTCACTGTTGCTTACTTTTATACGGTGATCTCTTCTACCCGGGTCACCGGATGTTGTTCAAAACAACATATTTTTCGTTTACGGTCCGAAACAAATGAAAAAAATCAAGTCTTTTTTTTTCCTTTCCTGTCTTGTCTCATAAGGGTTTATGTTAATCGGATTAATGTAGCGAATTTGGATTATGGCTTGAAAGGCCTTCAAAGATGCTCACGCGGCACTCCTTTGCTTCCTTTCAAAATGTTGCGTGACAGTCAAAGGGACGTCAATCAACATCTTGTTTCGGTCTTGGGTCTCATCATTTAAACAAGTTGTGATTTTCATGATATTTATTCGAGAAGGAACGGAAATACATTAAGAAAATAAATTGAAAAGGGAACAGAAAAAAATACTGAAATTGAACACCGCGCAGCAGCGTTTCAATTTGGCAAATGTACTGGTGACTGCACCCAGTCTCACAACAGGACAAGACAATGAACAAAGTATAAAAAATTTGAACAAGTGTTGTCCATGTGTTGTTTCATGACTACTTCTGATTCCTAAGGACTTCACAGACAATTATTTTTGCTTACTGATAGAAATAACGCAGTATCTTTGACATACCAGTTGGAGTGTCAAGGCTCAAAAGTAGCTCGCCGCAAGGCGCTCGGGTGATATAGGACTGAGTAGTGCAAGATCGACGCGCAAAACAGAAGCGAAATACCCGCGCTTGTGTTCTCCGTTTTCGCACACCGCTCCAACGCCCTCCCACTCCTTACACAAGTCCCTGTACCTCAGGATATAATATGCTTCTCTTACATCCTACGCCGAAAACGCACTCTATCTTCTCTATCTCTCTATCTTTTTCGACGTAGCAAGTCGTGTAAGGAGAAGCCAACTGCTCTCATCATCATTATTATCATTGCTTACTTCATCTTCTCAGTCAAAAATGTCATTAACCTAAAAAGAGAAGAATTATATACCAGACAAAGAATATTGGCTAGTTTTAAATTATAGCAGGTAAAGTTTTAAAGCCTCGATAAAATTCCATATCCTCTCCAATTAATTGTTGAGAATTTTTTGTTCCAAATAGGGTTATATCCATCTTATAACATAACGCCTAAAGAAGGGAAATAGCTTAAAATCTTAGAATACGCGCAATTTATCGTGGAGAGAGTATTAGATTATAGCGTTAACTAGTACAAAGGCGTTCAGTCCGACAATTGTTTACACTAGAAGTGTCACGCATTAGTGAAATTCCTGTTGAGATCGAGATCACTACATCTTCATGAACCATTTATTCATTTTTACTTGAATAAAAAACTGCGTTGTCAACAGATCACGAGAAGTGTATTTTCTGTATTTTAAAAAGAAAATATATCTCACTCAAAATGACACAATTTGCCACTTCGGGGGCGGGAGGGGCGGAAGCTGAGAAGTTAAAAAATAATCGTGCAAAGGGAAGATTGGACCGAATGAACAATAAATCTTGTACCACTTGACGCTGACAAAATTCCTTTCTGAGAGTGCCCGAGGAGTGAGTGCTTTTAATGCTGGCCCACTAGTTATTTGGAAATAAGAAACGAAATTTACTAGGTTATTTATAAAAAAATTTAAAATTTTCTCTTTTGGTGGCCATCAAAAATGTAACACGTTTCGCAAGATCAACAAGTAGATAACAATATTTTTAACCAATAGGAGAAGAGGAAATTTTGACACCATTTAAAAGATTGCTGCTATGTGTCGATAGAATGACCCTATTTTGACGTTCATTAGTCGACTGTCAATGTCGGGTGCAAGATACACTGTTCCCTGGTAGTCGAATTCGTTCCTTTCGATTTATCAGTAAGATCAGTCAATAACTTATAAGACGTATAAGTGACCACTACGCTAAGGAATCCTACTTTTTTAGACTAATTGCTTAATAGAGCACAAGGTGACAGAGATTGACTACGTAAAAAAAATATGTCAACACGTAATAGTTAAACTCTTCCCCCCCCCCCCCCCTTCCAAGGGGTATTCTCAGAAAAATTGGGTAAGGGTGTGCGGCCCGCTTCCCAAAACCCTTACCCTATTAATGACCAAAATCTGCTATTTTCCTAACTGTATTTATGGCCTGACAAAAAATTTGATACCCTATTTATGACTTGACTCAAAGATCACTAGGGGAAAGGCTTTTGTTGCTAGCTTAATCTAGCCTACGTAGCAGGCGTTAAACGGTACGGGGTAGAAGAAGGCAAAGCGTGGATGCGAGAAGGAGGGCAATATGAAGAAGTAGCTCCTTCTAAAAAAACCTAATTAAAGACTAGAGTATAAAAATCGATACTCTATTTATGACCAAAATGGCTGCAAAATAGCTAAAATCGATACCCTTTTTATGACCAAAACGGCTGAAAACCCATATCCTTTGGGGCCGCACATACCTATTAAGCCCATATAAGGAAGTAACCCCCCCCCCCCGGGCGTCAGCCCCAACAGCCCTAGGGACGGGGTAATCCCATATATAAACAATTGTGCGTATTATCAGACAGTTAAGTCTGGGAATAGGGAATATAACTTTGATCTAGACATGTCAGTTACAAGGAGGTGATGGGCTCCTGCAGTTACCCAGGAGAGAGGTCACGCGAAAGACGGGACTCCTCCTCGCTTGAGGGTATAAATTGCTGATTTTTGTACGGTTTTGAGTGAGGGAAGAAAGCCAATATAGAGACAGGAAGAGAATTGCTCTTATACCGTGTTGGTGGTCTAGATTGACCAGGCATAGTTTTAGGGGTCAAATGAACTTTGTTGAAGGTGGCAGTTTTGTCATTTTCTCAAATTCTCAACCTAGAATGGGCTGTCGTAAATTGTCGGAAAACGCGAGTTCTAATGTTCGTAATAGATTGAAATTTGGCCAGATATGTCCAGGATTGAACGCTAATGAGATTCAAGTGTCCTCATTGGTAAAAAGGCAGATAACCCTACCAAATATGAAGTAGTAATTAAACAATACTTGCGTTCAATCCTGGACATAAGTGAATTTGGCAAAATATTTAGGAAAGACCTATTGTGTACGAAATTATAAATTAAAAAAATTAACGGATATCGGGAATTTGGAAATCATAGGGGCACTTAAAACGCAAAGTACATGTACAACACACGTTCAGGCCATTATACTTTTCGCCATCAAATTTTATACAAGCGCGCGAAATCCACTTTCAGGACTAATAGGTAATTTTTTTACTCTTAGGTCTGTTTTATAACCCGCCTGACGGTGCATTGATTGGTAGTGCGAAACTTCGTTACTCGTGTAAATGGTGGCGAGGACTTCCGTGTCCAGCAAAAGGGCCAAAGTGCGCCTTGGACGAGGACTGTCCTGGACAGAGCAAATGTTGCCTACATACTTGTGGTGCCTACTGTACGACAAGAATACCTTTACATCAAGGTAACGACAGCCAAATTTTCATTCAAGTTCTTTGATTTCAGCGATATTCAGACTACTAAAAAAGCAGGATTTGGAACCCATGGCTTTTTATAGGAGAATCTGGCCAGTCACTTGACTATCTCAGACGGAAATGATGTTCTCCGGACATAACAGACGCTTGAAATATGGAAAATATGATTTTCTAGATCGTGGCATCATTTTATTAGCAACAGCAACAGCAACAGCAACAGCATCAAATACACAAACACATAGGGTAAAAGAAGTACCAATATTGAGGTTTTGAACGACTTATATGCGTGATAGTAGGAAGGCGACCATGCTAACTATCACGAGCTCGTAATCTAACCGTTCAATATTTAAAGAAACACGGAGAATGTTTATGAATTTGGGTTTATGGTGATTTGGGAGTTAAGTACCGGGTTTATTTTACAGATCCTTGTGCAGAAATTAAATGCGGTCATGGAGAGATTTGCTTCGTTGAAGGATCCAGGCCTAGATGCAGCTGCCCGCCTCGCTGCATTCCACGCCGCCGCGTTCAACGAGTATGTGGTACTGATGGTATTACATATAAAAGCTACTGTGATTTGATGAGAACTGCTTGTATTATTGGCGATAAGACGTTGACAAAGAAGCAGGATGGTCGGTGTGGTTCCGCACCCCCTACTCAGCCTCCAGCTACAGATCCTCCAACACCCTCTCCTACAGGTAATTTTCTAGTTAAATCTACACTGCATTCCATCTAAAACATAGGCATTCAGTTTACAGAAAGTGGAAAACCGGTTACTCGGTGTAAACACTCATATTATCATATGATTAATGAATAAATGCAGCCAATATTTTTATCATAACAAATAATATTTAGGGGCGAATTAGAAGGAAAAATGAAAATGAAATCGTGCGCCTGTGAGTTGGATAATTATTTGTTTCTTTAGAATTTTATTTTACTCAAAGAGCCACTTGCGAGGAGGGCGGTTTGTCCATTGATAGTTTGCTCCATTGCTATTTTGGCGAGGTTCGTCTCTGAATAACTTAACGAATGTTTTTAACGGCGTTACATCTCGTTTGTTCTTTAACAGTTGTGTTTTGCCAGTGGGCTTTACGTTAACTTAACCTACGAATTAAAATATCAAGTCAGTGGTATTTTGTTACTGTTGACAAACGATCCATTTTCCAAGTTGAGTGGCTCATAGCCACTTTGACTAGAACCGCTGTGTACCGCAAATGATCAACACTCGTAGCCGCACGGCCACAGCCCGACTTAGATCTTAGATCGTCTTGTAAACACTTCAGCTGGGCCTTGGTAGCGGTCACCAATAGTCCAGTTTGCTATACTGTGATGTGGTAGAAGTCTCCTACCCATTCAAAACTTTGATAAGCCTTATTTTATGGGATGAGCCGAACCAAACTCAGAAGTAACTGACAGAAATCATTATCAATTAAGCATGATCAATCACAATAAGCATAATCAAGCACTGATTAAACACAAGCCGCTAGGCTCCTATTGGCAAATCCCAGGCTCAAAGTGATTTACACATTCAAAGGAGAACATATATTATATCATATTTTTGTTTCTCCAGAGCCAGCCCTGAAAGTGAGCCCTCAGCACCGAGTATACCAAGAGCTTAGTGAAGGAAAAAGCGGAAACATCTCTTGTCGAATCGAAGGAACCGTCGCCTCTTACAGATGGGTGTTGCCAAACGGCCAAACATTGTCATCCCGAGTACGCGCTGTAGGAAATATTTTGACGTTAAGGCCAGTCTTGACAGACGACGCTGGAACGTATTTGTGTGTTGCACAAGGTGGATCAGACAATAATCAGGTTGTTGAGGCCCGGGTGAATGTAACGGTACAAGGTACGTTTACTTCAACAGTCAATTATAAATACTTTGTGTGAAACCTGTCTATCGTGGAACTACAAAATATTGATAGCGCATGTCATTCTAGTTCTAGTAGTACAACGTTGTTGTTATTTTGTTTTGTATTTGTTGTTGTTGTTGTAAAAGCGGCTTTTCCCTTCAAATCAATAGGTATTGTTAATTATACTCAAGATAGCGTGAACTTATGTATGTGTTAAAACTGAATGTACCAAAAGTTGCCTTTACAAACTACCAACCACCGAACTTGTCAACCTGCTTGTAGGGGGGTGAAGGTAAAGTCTGCATACTTGCAAAGTGCCGCCCCATCAGGCCGAAGCTAATCCCGTTTGCTATAGCACGATGGGACGCTAGTCCATCGCATATATACACCTGGGTGGAGAGAGGCACTGTGAGATAAACAGAACGCATTGTTTCCGGCCAAGAATTCAACCCTTACCTCCCGATCAGGAGACGCACGCGATAACCATGAGGCCACCGCACCTCCCACAAACATACTCTTAAAGAATTGTCTTTTATGATGATTGTGCTTCTGAGATGTCTTATCGTGCTTGCTTGGGAGATATCTTATTGAATCATCTATCACGAGTAATTTCCTGACTTTCTTAACAGCCATTCCCATATCAGCTGACTTCTGTGACGAGCCTCGCGCAGATGGAAATTGTTCAAGTTTCAAAATTAGATGGCGTTTTGACAGCAACCAAGGAGAATGTCTTCCATTTGTGTACAGTGGCTGCGAAGGAAATTCAAACAACTTTCTCGACAAGGAGAAGTGTGAATCTGTGTGCAAGCGGAAAGGTAACCTTAATAAAGGTTTTGGCAGCTAATAAATTTTGACACCTTTCATCTTACTCACCGATAATGGATATACTGAGATGATATAGGGGGGCGAAACGCTACCGTTTCTGTCACTTGTGCCCCACGTGGTATCGTTATTGTCTATTATGTGATTTGAAACAATTTTAACAAGAGTGTGTTTCCAATCTGATCCGATCAGAAGACTCTCTACTATATTTTTCAGCTTAGAGACCACAGACAAAACTCCTCCAATCCCCTCCGTCTCCGGCAAGCCGTTCCGTCTGCGTTCATGGATTTTCCTTCGACCGTATAATTCGTTGTGTATCCCTATTTCTAGTATTCAGTCTTAAAGAAGAAGGGCTAAAAGTTCAATATTACTTAGTAGACAACATACGGGTAGTAAATAGATAGCACAATTATTCGCAAGCGTTAAAGTATCTTTTTTAAAACAAATCAACAGTACTGAGTTAGCTCTTTCGTATCTGCTTTATATAAAAAAACAGAAGTTCCTGACTACCGAGTATGTCCCGATCCCATAAAGTCTTCCTCCTGTATACGACGCAGCTCTAGCTATGAATGTTCAGCAGATGATGACTGTCTACCTGGAACAAAGTGCTGCTCAGTGGAGTGCTGTCCTGGGAGCTGTAGAAAAGAATGTGTAAAACCTGTTTTACCAGGTTAGATGACATTGGATAGTAACATATTACGTTTGGTGTGATTTTATTAAGTTATAAATCGAAATACGGCTGAGAAAGGCACATTTGTTACTGGTCGCAATTAAACAAGCCCTCAGGAAAGGAGGGGGTATTTCTTAAAATCTTTACAATAGCATGTGTTACAGGTGCTGTAATTTGGTTTAATTAACGCACGTTTATACATGTAGCGCCCTCTCATAACGAACAAAAACTATCTCGCAGCAGGTGGCTCTAACCTCATTTTTTTCGTGCTCTTTTCGTGCTTTTTTCCTTGCGTTGCATCACAGTGAATTTCGTCCCTCGTGCAGCGCCGTCAAAGTCGATGTTGTGACAGTTAACCATTAAACCCTCGTAATAATGACACATTGGCATATTGCTCCCAGCGGTATTCGCATGAGTGATGGTCAGCTGCCGTTAAGCGTTGTACAGTTGTTGTTGTTTTTATATATTTCAGCCAAGAAGGGTACATGCCCCGTGCCATCTAATGACACACCCACCTGTGTCGAGCCCAGCCACGAGTGCTCCATCGACCATGATTGCGATGGCGACATGAAGTGTTGTGAGCAGTCTTGTGGACGCGTTTGTGTCGAGCCGGACATTGAAGGCATGTGAACTTATTTAACCAACTAACTTATGAGTTGTAACAGCACACTGATGCTTTTAAACTCTCCGTTTAGACAATTAAAATGTCTTTATTTATTTAGCAGCAAAGTCCAGATTGTTGCTTATCCAGCAACAGCTTATCGGGAAGGTCGATTTACGCTCTTGTGTACAGATATGCAGGAATTCATGTCACTCTAAATTAGTGCAGCTCCGTGTCTTGGTTTAGTTAAATTTAAACTTAAGCATTCAAACTATTTGAGGAGGCTGGCAACAGTTTCGAGCAGTTTTCTAATAGCTATACTTTGAAAAATGAATACTACCACTGTTTAACGAGTGATGCTACAACACCGGTAACATACAAATCCCCTCCATTGGTAAACAATATTTTCGAAGATTTAAAGTAGCTCTGAATTCCCTTCATATATATATTTTTAAAAACTTTTCAAAAAAGGTGTATCTTATCATGCTGATTATAATTCAATAATAAATAAATCGGCGTCGCTGAGCTCGTTTTTGATTGATAAGCGCTTAAAGCTAAAATTAAGGGTGGTTATGGCAAGGATTCTTGTTGCTATGGTAATGTAATATGCCACAAAATTCACTAACGTTGACCAATGATTAGGCATTTTTCTGATACCATGATTTTGGGGATATAGTGACTATAATGATCCATTAAAATCAAATCTTAGAAATTAATGGAAACTGTTTCGAGCCACCATAAGTTAATGTCTTCTTGCTTCACCATGTGTTACGGATGTGATATAAAATTTCTAACCCTCAGTTTGCACGCCCTTTTATTTTATTTATAGAAGAAGCGTGCAAAGCTATCGTGGACTTGGCGTTTCTGATCGATTCTTCTGGAAGTATTACTCGTGGTAACTGGAAATTGCTTAAGACTTTCATCAAGGACGCAATTGACGCATTTGATGTCTCTCCCAAGGGAACCCACATCGCTTCCGTGTCCTATTCAACAAGGGCAGTAGTGGATTACCGTTTCAACACTCTAATAGGGGACAAACTTAACGGGCCTGGACTCCACAAATTTGTTGACAGAATAAGGCATCAAAGGGGATTTACATACATTGATAGAGCATTGGCACTTGCCAACAAGGAGATCTTTAGTGACAAGGGGGGAATGAGGCAGGCAGTGAAAAAGGTATCATCATAGAATAACAGTCTCCTATGCAGACGCTCCTTGGGCTTTCAATCGTTCCCCCCACGAACGTTGAGGAGGAGTACGAGACGAGCCGAAAGAACCTTCTGCTTAGGAGACGTAATCTTTAAGAAGATTTCATTGAGTTTGAGTTTCGTTACTCTTGTATTAATCCTGCTCTAATGGCCAATAATCGAACCGAAAATTACATCTCATGTAAGCCGTCAAGTTAAATCGTGTCAGCCCAACATTACCTAATGCAGGTTTGATGGCTGAAAAATGTGAGTAGGCTACCAAGAAATTGGTACTGAGGTGGACTCGAACGAAACAACAAGGAACCCACATCTCTGTAGATGGCACATAACAAATGCTTCTTCTCTATGCATTAAGATCAAGGAGTTAGGGCACATAAAATGTGGTATTCTTTTTGGAATAAAAGTGGGAGGCAAATTGTTTTCACTTAAGTTTCTCGGGTCTCACGTTTTTCACATTCACTACTAAACCCGACAAAAAATTGTGCTCGTACCACTTCTACAACACTTTCCATTTCATGGTCAGCTGATAAGGTAGAAAATTATTTGAACAGCGTTCCTAAATTAACAGCGATTCATGAACAAACAAGATGAAGAACCTTGCTAAAGTCTAACCAAAACCCCTGGGGATTAGGCTGAGGGCGGGAAATTACTGACATTTCAGGATAACAACTTTGTATTCTTCAAACTTGATCTTGATACGTTCTGTTTTCAGTCTCCTTGACAATGAATATTTTCTTTCCAACGCGCAATGGGGCTTAAAAAGCCACTAAAGAAACTGGAAGTTAAATAAATTGAAGAACAGAATACTGCTTTTCTTCGTTTTGTTTTGTTTGGTTTTACTTACTTTTCGAAGGGCGTTAAACGAGAGGCTCAAGACGGAAAACAATCTGTGACAATGCGCAGAAACCCTTTTCCTTCTTTTGTATTCAGGTTTGTCTCGTGATAACCGATGGTGCCCAAACAACAAGTGGCACCAAGGGACCCTATACCCCACTGGATAAGGCTTCTCAACCTCTCAAAGACAAGGGAGTAGACGTTTGGTCCATTGGTGTAGGAAAGAAGGCAAGCAAGGCAGATCTTGTTACGATAGCATCTGACCCTGGAAAAGTTATTGTGACATCATCATTCAAGAGTCTAAAGGATATATTGGACGACGTACAGAAAGCCGCATGTGAAGGTATACAAATAACTCTGTTTTTTATTTTGATATGAAATACAGACCACTTTTTAGGTTGTGTTGTTATCGTACAATTTTATTAAATGTGGACAACTGATATCGAACTGACTGCTGCACCAATTGAACAGAAACATATTCTATTGTCGGCTTTTTTTTTTGTAAATACAGATAAAAAGGAAACTAAGTGTCAGAGACAGTACTTAGCTGCTACCAAGAATAATGCCCCTGGAAGGTTTGTACCAAGGTGCAAACTGGATGGGAGCTTTGCCGATGTACAGTGCCGCGGGTCAGTATGTTACTGCGTGGATGAAGATGGCAATGAAATAATAGGGACGAAGACAGCTCTTGCCTCTGGCAAACCAGCTTGCAAAGAACCATGTACGTTTAATTTCTTGTTATTGTATAACATAACACCCGTTCTTCAACTAGTAACGATTGAGAATATTGTTGAAGACGACAATCTAGCAATATAGCGAGATCTGAGCGTGCATTCTCAACTCAATACTCAGCGCCCCCTGGCTACCCTTACCCTTCCCCTGGCGTTAGAATTGACTGCTCGTTGCAAGAGGAACTCTTACCTCTCGGTGTTCATTCTCGTGTCCTTTACTGTATTTGCTTCAAAACAACAGATAAGCTGACACCTTGTCAAGAAGCGTACAAGAAAGCAATTCAAAACCCCAAAGTTGGTAGTTACATTCCCCGGTGCAAAGATGATGGTGGGTTTGAGGACATGCAGTGTGGAGGAGCAACTGGGCAATGTTGGTGCGTAGACAAAGATGGAAGAGAAATATCAGGAACGAGAACAACCAGAAATCTGCAATGCCCAGATCCAGGTAATTGTTTAAAAGCATTTTTTAGAAAGTATTCGTAGATGTATGTTCATGCAAAATGACATGTTCCAAGCATTGACCAGAATCATTGTGTTGTGTTCTTGAGCAACTCCCGCTTTGCTCTTACTCTGATTAATAATTAGGCATAATTATAACTAACGATAACATTGTTGTCTGTGAACGATGAATCATTCAACATGACACGAGCGTGGGACAAAGAAAATATCTGAGTCCCCGACTGGAATCGAACCCATGACCTCCCGAACACAGCGTGCTGTGCCCTTATTCATCTGTGTTTATTTGCGTAGGGGAAGCCCTTCTCAAATAATTACATCAACCTGAGTAGTTGTAAGGTCTGAAATTGAATATCTATAATTGGTCGTTTTGAAATGCATATAGGGAATTCAAACAGAACAAGCGCTAACAATGTAAAGATCAAACGTATCTAAGATCGCAAACCAATCACTGTTGGCAGGCTAACAATACAACAGTGAAACTGGCATCTGCTGAAAAATAATCACAATTAGAATTGTATATGTCTCTCAACAGCAATCCAGCCTAATTACACTGACTGTCAAAACCGTTACATCGAGCTCTCCAAAAATCCAGTTTCTGGACAATACATTCCTTGGTGCAAACCTGATGGCGGATATTACTGGCGTCAGTGTTATGGTTCTTACTGTTTCTGTGTTGATCAGTACGGTAGAGAGGTCAGGAATACACGTGTTTACAGCAGTAATGGAACGCCAAAATGTTCTAAAGATGGTAGGGAATTTGTTTTACAATTTCTAATTTTGATCTATACAAATCAATTTTTTCCTATCGACACACATTGGCTTAATTTTTTGTTTTGCCTATCGCTGTGCAACAGCTGAGCAATCCTGGTGAAAATCATCCATTAGTTAAGATTTAATAATCTATCGGAAACCAACGCATCACTTCTTCGCAGGTGGATTACTGACCCCATGCCAACAGAAAGCTCTTCCGTCGCTTAGTACAGCAGCAGGCTTCGTATATCGTTGTAAGAAGGATGGAGGCTATGAGGAAGTACAGTGCCAAAAAAATGGCATCTTCTGTTGGTGTGTTGATGAGAACGGTATCGAAATACCCGGAACTAGAAGCAGGAATCCAATACGATGTCCAAGGAGGGGTAATTCCTAAACTTAGTTTGTTTATCAAATGGTGTAAGAGCCAAGTCTTACCGACCACATCACTGTCGTACTAATCTTAAGCAGTTTACAATTCTCTACCAGGGTCCTAAAATTTGGAATTCTCTCCCAATATCGATTACTGGTTCGACTAGCTTTTCTATTTTTAAGAAAAAAATGATTGAATTTTTAATGAATCGAGTCTGAATTGACCTAGCCGCACTTCCACAACAAATTTATGAACATATTGCTAACCGAGGTGGCCTCCCCTATAAGCCTGGTGGTTTCTTGGAGGTCTCCTCGCCCTCACATAATTGTTAATGTTGTAGTTTAATATAAACGTGGCTAATAAATAATTAAATGATGATGATGATGATGATGATGATGATGAAGTTTTAAACGTATGTTCTATTCATTACCGTTTTTTCTGGTGGTCAGGAGTACCAGTAACAGCCTGTTTAAAAGCGTACCAGGATGCACTGAGGAGTTACTCGCCTGATAGCTTTATCCCGTGGTGCCGTGCTGATGGTTCATACAGCCCTGTGCAATGCTACCGGTCCCACTGTTATTGTGTTAGCAAGAATGGCCAAGAGATCACCAATACCAGAACGTTCCTAGAGACTGGAAAGCCCAAGTGTACATATACAAGTGAGCGGTGAAACAGCTTTATTGGAAATTTACGAAACAAGACAACAATGCAAAATACAATTTACACATTGTGCCTTAGGTTGTTATGGTGGTAGCTTATTAATGTTTTTTTTTTTATTCCATTTTAGCTGGATATCGTAAACCCTGTCAACAGAGGTACTGGCAAGCTGTAAGGAGTCGTCCGCCTGCAGCATATATTCCAAGATGTCGGCGTGATGGAGACTACGAACCAATGCAGTGCGACAGGCAGTACTGTTGGTGTGTTGAAGCTCAGGGAACAGAGATCAATGGCACGAGATCAAGGGGAACTGTCACTTGTCCTCCACGTAAGCATAAGACGTTATCTGTCAATTAGGCCTTATCTGTCAATTGTGTTACTGGAAATAATATTTAAAGCCTTTGTACCCAATTGAATTGCTTAAAAAAAAATAAATAAAAAACACTACTTGGTTAAATAACTAATTATCGTGTAGAGAGTTCATTCCATACACAATTATGTCACGCTAAAAACTCGACCCATTCTCATACTATGCTCAACTGAACGCTTAAAGTGCCACTGAAACGAAATTTTCGTATCTGAGATTTTTGCATAATTTTGTAGTTTGAAACACGCTTATTATCG
>OMLO01000131.1_pt1 | contig 37717 bp, 22 predicted proteins | sample 1674811 | NCBI WGS metagenome assembly OMLO01 (sample SAMN06265003, study PRJEB25207) | coral metagenome | isolation source: Coral host | place: Mexico:La Bocana,Puerto Morelos, Mexico | collected 2008-11-13
AAAACCCCCCCCCCCCCCCATGTAGTAACATTACACAACTCACTACCATAGTGGAACATATTTATTGATTACTGGCATTCTTTGATGTAAACTTTAAAAGAGATACAGAAACAAATTTCATGATGAATATATGGTATATGCACAATGGAAAGATTCCATTCCCTGAAGACAATGGTGTGCTGACCACACATTGTGCCTTTTGCTGTTTACAGCTTAATTGCCCTCAATGAACACACTGTCCCAGAAATGCTGTACCGTTGCATTCCTAACTGGGGAATGAAATGTAGCACTTCAAAGATTCTGTAATTGAGAAAATCATGGAGACAACCTGGCTACTTCATGTTTCATCCAAGTGATATGTAGAATGATGTACGAACACAAAAAATGCAGCCTTGGCATCAAAATGACCCAAAAGACTCTCAATGGGTGCCGATGGACGTGGTAGACTGGAATTTGTTCAAATGAGTTAGTTATGTATACATTTTCCTTACTTCTTGAACTCATTCCAATGTACTCCAATTTCATTTTGTTTTCTGTTTTGGGCCATTTTGTTTCATTCTGGTCCATTTCAGTGCATTGAGGAAGTCTTAATCTGGCAGAAACTACAGTACATACATATAATCTTTTTATAGTTCCATTGTGGTCCAGTTTGCAGTGCCACTCCAATCCAGTCTGAAGACCAAGTGTGCTTACTTCCGGTGGCCGAGTAACAGACAACACTTTTGGTGGGCTTGTCAACAAAATGTTGGTCAACATATTGACTGAGAATCTGCTGATATGTTGACCATCACTTGTTTGATGTGCTGAATGATAGTTGAATATTGCATTGGCTGATACTTGGCAGACAGTAAGCACATAAGATCCCAGTATGGTTCATTCCATTCCAGTCCTATGAATTTGTTATGTTTGTTACAGTATGCGCTTTTAGTAATGCTATGCCTATCATTGATTTCAGAATTTTTGGCTGACCAGAAAACAATTTTTTTTACTGGGCTAAACTACAGAATACAGGGCCACTCATTTACATATTATTCAATCGTAATAGTGCCTTTTTTTGTTGTTTCATTCTTAAAAAGGTTTAGACACATGTAAAACAGTGGCCATGCATTCTGTAGTTGCTTCATAATCCTACTGGAACAATAATTTATTTTTCCTATGAGTAATACAGTCACAAGCTTAGTGTTCTGAAAAATTAAGTTCACGCCAGTGGATCCACTGAATTTTGCTTCTCTCTTGACTCCGTCCAGGCCTTTGCAATGGTTCTTTTCATCTCATCGTCACCCTCGTCATACATCTTTCTCATCAAATCCATTATTCCTTCTCCTGGATCCTTGTTTTCATCAAACTTTGGTTGCTGAATTTTTGAGTTCTTGTTTTCTGTTGCTGTTAAACAGGACCAGTTCTCTTCTTTGCTCTTTTTCAAGAGGATACTCAGTTTCCCCGCTTTAACTTTCACTGAGCTTGACTTGGGATCAATTGGATGCAGCAAACTGACCATCTGAAATTGGAAATTCTTGCCTTTCAGTCCAAACACCTTCAACTCCAAGGAATTGTAGGTGAATTTCGAAGAAACATTCCCTTCTGGTAGAGTTTCCACTTCTGGCAAATCAATGTAGATTTTCACGAACTTGGGCGATTGGTCCCAAGCGTAAGATGTAATTTTTGTTAACGCCACTTGAGGTTTCTTTACTGCAGCTTTTTTCTCCGCTTCCACCGGGGCACATGGCTCGTCTTCGGCCGGGTTTTCTATTAGTTTTTCCTCGGAATTGATCTCACGTTCTATGAGTGCCAACTCATCTTGCAGAAGTTTCTTGACGCGAGGTCGAGTTGCAGTTAAAAGAAGGCTCTGGATCTCGTCTCTGGTGTCTTTCAACTCTTGAACTTTCTCCATAGTGGCTGAAAATTAATGTTTCCTTAGAAAGCGAAACTCGTGCATGGATCACACTCCGTGGCCGAGACAGTCTTGACACTAGTGACCAATCTCCCATTCCCGCATCGGGACGAGATTGAATTTCAGAAGTATTGTGCGATTGCACTGTGTAGTTATTTTTGTTAGAGCATTTTATGTTTTTTCGCGGACAATGAAAAAATGGATAGTGCTTCTTGGTGGGGCCATGTTTTGTGTCTTGTTCTTTTCCATGTACTTGGTAGTGGATCAGTTAGGGCGATTGCCAACCTCTCAAGAAATCTTCAAAGCCGAGGTAAATTTGCGCGAGACAGCTACTAGCTTTGTCGGTGTTAAAGGAAAATTACAATGATACGAAGATATCGAATAGAGATACGCAAAAAGAGAAATGAAACCTCTCAGTGAATGAAGTCATACATGTAGAAAGTTTGTTAAAAACGAGAAAAAGAAGCCACAAGCTGTACTTTCATAGAGAGGTGAATGCACAGAGAAATCCTCACGTGCAAGTCAACAGGTTTTAATTCTGATAACTTGCATATTATTAAGCTTAATTAAGTATTTATTGTTTCCACCTGTTTAGCCATGTTTCAAATATTTTTTTTTCTCCTCTTTGGCTATTGGTTGTACGGGATTCAGTTTTCTCAACGTTTGCAGGGGGTTCTCATGCTATGTAGCCACTGACCGGACATGTAGAGCTTATAATTATTATGACTTTAAGCTTTTGGTTTTCTAAATTATAACTTCCATTGATTCAAAATTTTTTGTCTTTGAACCTTGTTTCTTCCTCACTCTAAACAATAACATGATAATAATATTTCTTTTGAAAGAAAATAGTTAAAATTGAAGACCTGATACCTTCCCAATGTTGCATCAAACACCCTAGCTTTATAGTTGACAAAAAATATTGGTGCAATACATACCATTGATAATATGCAAAAACAAATTGGATCAACATTTTATAGAAAGGACTTAAGTCATGGAACTTCAATTCATTAAGATTTTGAATTGAAGACATCAGTGATCTTTCCTATATGACCTTTTATATTCATGTATTCATTTGCATTGAGATTTTGAGTAGCAAATTGACTTAAAAAGATCTCTTAAGCTGATGTTATAGTCATTGTCTTACATAATTACAAAATTATACTGTTATTATTTAATCCTGCTGTGGACACTTAAGTAGTTCTGATTTCTGCCTACATGAAATTTACAATCTGTACACATGTATATCCACCTGTTGTGAAGCTTCATAAATAGTAAAATGGCTTACAGAAAATGTTTGAAAAATGACCTTTTATCATTTTAAAGAAGCATCTAATATGCTCTTGACCTGCAAATGGTTTAACCCTTGATTTGAAACCCAAATGTAAATTTGCCAATATAATGATAAAATTGTTGGGAATATGGCTAGTTTCAACAATATTGTTTTGTTGTCACTAACTTGGAGCCTGGAATTTTGGAAATAGAGTTATCTTGTGATCTGGTGCATACATCATTGTACAGCTTTATGACATAACAAATTGACCCTGGTCCTTTGATATACTCTCGGCCTATAATTTTGTTAGTAGAGTGCTGCCTGACTTGGAGTATTGGTTAAATAATAAATTGCTATTAAATAAATATGGTTGGACTGGTTAAATTTTTCTTTAAGTGACCATTTACACAGTGTAGCTACATGTACATTGTTTTACTTGAAATACACAACTTCATATAAGTAAATGCATATGAATTAAATTAATTTATTGTAACTGTATATTTCAGATGAAACAGAAAGTTGAAGATCCTCTGAATGCTCTTGAGAATGACATTAATAAACTAGAAGGGAATATACAAAGATCTGGTAAAATAATGAGCAGTATGCAGAATACTGTTGAGAAATTAAAATTCAAAGGCCACAAACCAATACCTCCTGTTAAAGAACAAGAGGATGTGGCCCTAGTAAGAAGACCTCCTGAAATACAAGCCAATGATGTGTTTGATGGTTGTGTGTTCTCTGGGACAGCGTCAGGGAAATCTGCAGATGTAAAGGTGAGTCTGATTAGAATTTGTTTCTCATTAATTTTAGTTGATTGTCTGACACTGAATTACTGGTTCTTACACTTAAACCGCTCCACAATTGCTACCTTATGAACAGAGGAAAGTGGCCATTGTAGAAAGGTGGCTGTTAATATTGATATTATGGTTATATCAACTAAGTTGAAATTGTAAATTGGCCACCGTAACAAGTTAAAAAGCTGACATTTTGAGTGTTAGCTCTGACGAAGGGCTAACGCTCGAAACGGTACACTCGTTACGGTGGCCAATTTACAATTTCAACTTAGTTGATATAACCAAATTACCTTGTTACCCCCACCAATGCAGCACCACAGTTTCTTTAGAAACTTTCACCCTTTATTAATATTGATATTAGTTTTGATCGTTGTTTAATTGTTAAACTTTTAAATGTACCATGACTGTGTCTGAGGCTGTGATGTTACAAGAAAGGGTCTTAGCTGTTTTGCAGCCAGTTTGACCTCATGCTGGTCACTAACCCATGATTCAGTGTTTGGTATTTTTGTGCTGTGTTTTACTGTTAATGGATTGGAAACTGGGCTACAATATTTTTAAATTTATGTCAATGAAGCATAAAATATTAACTTAAAAAATTAAAAAATTAAATTCCTTTGTCTCCTAACCTACTTGCTCATTGATTATGAATAATTAGGGTTAGAAGACAAAGGAAATTGAGAATCAATCTAGGTTAAAATTATTTTTACCTGAATTTAATTTCTAACTACAACATATATACTAATGTGTTAAATGTAGTGACCTACAGTGTAATGTCTAGCACATTTATTTACAGTTAAGATTGGGTGACTAGGTTCTTGCATGACCAAGTCAAATAGCCTGGGCAATCATTAAAAATTGTTTACAAGTGGTTTGAAGTAGATACATGTACCAGAAAATGGAAAATGATGAAAATTATTAGTAAGATTTAAACTTTAGAAGCCCGCTTTGGGTTTAAGTGTGAGATGTTATGGTTATCTAAAGGTTTAAAAAAATAAAGAGGCTTTTAATTAAAGAAAAACCTTGCTGGGTGACAAGCTTTGCCATCCAACATACAAAACATTTTAATTTTGTAACTATGTATCAAACTGTTCTAAATCCCACACTAAAATGTTATTGGCTTTAAGATTGGAAATTGTACTTATTTCATCACACTCTCTCCATTTTTTTGACTGACAATTTTATATGACACGGTCATGCAAAGGGCTTATTCATTGTGCCATGTTCTTGGGATTCTCCCCTCATGGAAGTATAAAACAGTGCTGGAAAAATCGTTGTACAATAGTGTCTCATCCAGAGCCCTGAGTTGCTTCATCCTATGGAAACCAGATATCGGAAGGGGCCTGATTGACCTGACATTGATTGAAAGTACTTTTTAACTTTAAATTATTGTATAAAAGAAATCAAAGTAGTGAGTGAAAATTTAATATTCTAAAAAAGTTTGAACATCATTTGGGCTCCTGGACACCCAACAGACAGCCTGTTGATGTACATGTACACTTATAAACTCTCATTACAGATGTTAGACATGTTTGATGTGATGCCGTTTGATAACATTGATGGTGGTGCATGGAAACAAGGCTGGGATGTGCGATATGATGATAAACAATTTGATCAAGAACCTCTAAATGTATTTGTAGTACCTCACTCGCATAATGATCCAGGTACTGTAAATTTCCAAGTAATACAAGATTTGTGTATTATATATATATATATAATATAGATAGGTCCCTTTGATTGGTTGAAAACTCATGTGTTATCAGAGTATAAAACATAGAAAAAGTGTGTTTTATTGTTTTTTGTCACATTATCTCCATATCTTAAAGCAAATGAAGAAGCCTAAGCCGTGTATTACACTGTGACAAAACACTCTGGACATTTGAGAACACTTGAGAAACGTAGAGAACACTTGCCTGCTGATCGTGTTTTCTACATTTCCATTTTGTTCTTAAATGCCTGTTGTTTTGTTATCACATTGTAATACATGGCATAAGCAGCTGTATTTGTTTAACATATACAAAAAGGTGTCTTCAAGTAATTGCAGCTGTGGAAAAAAATAATATGGCCCTTCTCCAGATAAAGGACACCCAGTTGAAAATATTGTAAAAATAAAAGCATTTATTCATGGGAGTCTAGGTCCAAACATTGTTTTGAAGGCAGGACATTTTCCAATTACAGTGCCTTTTTCCACTGTCATGGTATATCTACATTCATTTGAAAAGTATAAATAAGAAGCTACATACGTATCCATTCACGGGGTGGGGGAAGGGGCAGAATGTAATTTATGACTCGCTATTATTGTAAAATGGGTTCAGTTATGGAAGTGGATTGCTTTGGCCATGCCCAGACGTGGTCTTAAAATAAGATTCTGGTAATAAATCTGGAACAAAAGAAAATACAGTTAAAACTAGATTTGTATTTAATTTTTGTCAGTAGCTCCAGCATTTCTTCATATTTTCAACTTTATATAAAATATTATATACTATATCGTTATCAAAAAGAAATTTTCATTGATATTGACCTACATGTATAGGGTTAAAGAGTCTGAACATTCCTGTTATAATAAATGGAGCCTATAGTACTAGTGTACAATGTAGCAAATTTAGAGTACCACTTTTGGAGTGCCACACTTTTGTGAGCTCTTACTTTATGTAAACTCTATGGCTTTGACTTGTTTGATACATTCTCTTACACTGTAACTTTCTTTTTTTGATAGGCTGGATAAAGACTCTAGATCAGTATTACACGCAGCAGACTCGACATATTCTTGACAATGTTGTTGACGCACTTGCAGAAGACAAAAGAAGAAAGTTTATATGGGCAGAAATGTCATATTTATCAATGTGGTGGAACGATGCTGATGAGAGAAGGAAAAAGCTTGCTTTAGAGTAAGAACAATATTACAAATATTCTTGTGGTAAAAATTGAACCTAGATGTAATTAAGGAATAAATAAATAATGGTTTCATTGTAGTTTAAGTGCTATAATTCTATGTCCACTAGGGATTAAACCACTTTCAATATATTGAAATTAAACTTGGAAGCAAGGCCTAGAGGACAAAAAGGAAGGAAATTGAATGATCATGTTCATTCATTTCTTTTGTTTGTGTCCTCTAGGCGTCACTCACAAGCTGAATATTGATATATTGAAAGTGGCCTAATATCTCCAACTTTTCGATGTACAGGCAGATGTGTCGTGGGTATGATACAACTGTGGTTTGAGGGTTGCACAGGACACACCTAATAGTTCCTTCAAAAAAGTGTTTTAAGGTTTCCACATAAATGATAATTTGTGCTCCTTGATACATGTATTTGTATATGTATACAGTAATATGTTGTAATCAGCAGTTGCATTTCAGTGTGCTGAAAAAATATGTCTTTTGAATCCTTAGTAACTGCCATGTGATGCATTACTGTTTTTAATGTTTGACTTAGTTTAACTGCACTTGTGGCATTGTTCTTCAGGCAGTTAACTGGTGGTCAGTTAGAGATTGTAACAGGTGGATGGGTGATGCCTGACGAAGCCAACACTCATTACTATGCCATGCTGGATCAGATGATCGAAGGCCATCAGTGGATTGAAAAAAACCTTGGTTCAGGAATAAAGCCAATGTCTGGGTGGGCCATTGATCCATTTGGACACACGCCCACCATGGCTTATCTTCTGCGACGTGTGGGGTTTCATGCAATGTTGATTCAAAGGACTCATTATCAGGTGAAAAAGCATCTTGCTATGGAGAAAAATCTTGAGTTCATGTGGCGTCAAAATTGGGGTAAGTCACCAGATGAGTACTATCTGTCATGACAACTGATAATGACACATGTACATGTTTGAAGAAATACACCTGGTTCACACCTACATGTGTGGTGTCAAATTTAGGCATGTACATATAACACTTATATGTTCTACTGATGCTAAAACGTTTTCTGTTGCAAAAGGAAATTAAAATCTTGTAATAACATTGCTTAAAGATTGACATATCTGTTTTAATGTTGGTGATAATAACTATTAGCTAGAACCAAATTAAAAGAAAAAAATATGCAAATAATTATTTGTATACCCACGGAGGACCAAGAACTCATTCAGGGATGCCAGTGCAGTTCAGGATTGAATTTGAATTTGGAAATGTTAATTTTTGAGGAGAGGGAAAAACCAGAGTTTCCAGAGAAAAACCTCTCAGAGCAGAAAACATGTAGAGAAGCAACAACAAACTCAACCCACATACATGTATGACACCGGGTCTGTGAGTCAATCCCAGAATCCATTTGTGGGAGGTGAGCGTGTAGAGTGTGTGACATGCTAAGTTGAGTGTGTGACTTTGAGCTCATGAACTGCAGTGTATGCTGGAAACTGGAGTGGAAGTAAAACCATGTGCTCAGAGAGTATTTTGAAAAGTGCAGAGCTTGTGCTCTAATGTGTTTTCTAAATAAATATAATTTGAGCATGTAACAAGTGTTCTCACCACTGCGCTATTAGAACTCCCTTGCTTTACATTGCATGTCATTTTTCTACAGGTTTTATATTGTGCAGTTGCATGCATTTAATTGCATTTAATCACAGTCAAGTGGTAATTGATTGCTTGGTTTTTGTAGTGAAAGAGTGTAATGACCAGCCATGAACTCATTCAACACACACACACTAATTTCTTCAACACAAGGCAAAAACAAATCATGTGATTCTGGAGGAATGTAATGTCATGCAATATAGTTCTAAATTAAAACAAAGAGACAAATACTGAAAATGTGGATACATTTTGAAATTTCAGATCATGGATCATCAACAGACATGTTTTGCCACATGATGCCATTTTACAGCTATGATGTACCTCACACCTGTGGTCCAGATCCAAAGGTAGGACTATGTTTGTGAACAAATGAATCTGTAGGTCCCTTATACTGGTATGTAGGGTTATCATTGGGGTCAAACAACTCTGATCAAATTGATCTTCATGTAGCACTATGTTAATGTGCTCAGCCTTTGCTGGCTCTTTTCATCCTCTTCCTTTTTGGAATGTCAGTGCTAAATCAGTACTGTAGGATGGTAACCAATTGTATATTTCTTTAGATTTGTTGCCAGTTTGATTTCCGTCGCCTGCCTGGTGGTGGTATCACTTGCCCATGGAGAATTCCTCCTGTAAGGATTGATAATAGCAATGTTGCCTCAAGGTAATGTACAGTGTAGAATGTGTAACTACATTTAATATACTTGTCATGATGATGTGTGCCGCATACTTTGTATCTGACTTCATTTGTTTATTGCTTTTTTTTATTATTATTAGAAATTTCATCTTTTCATCACAAACATTTTCATGTTACAAAACAAGTTACAAAAAATATACTAGGTACTTGTACATACAGCAAGAAAGCACTCTTCCAGTATTATTTTGCTCAGTAATAATTAATTCATACCCCTTCCTCTCCTATGTTAAACTAACTTTTTTACCCTAATTATTATTGTCAATTAAACAAGGGCATCTAATTAGCTTACTATATTTTTGCCCTTTTCCATTTCTCCTCTTACTTGTCTACTTTATATTTATCTTTGCAAATTTTGGAATGGAATAAATAAATAAATAAAATGAAAAAAATATTACAAGTCCCATCAGTAAATAGCCTGGCTAGTTGAGTTGGGAGGGACCAAATACATGATGAACACAAAAATTCCAATTGGTAAATTCATTTTCTAGTTCAGGGCTCAAAAAAGTCACCAAGTGGTTGTGTGATTTATTTTATTTTACTGCCAGGTACCCTAAGTGACTTTTCATTGTGACTTGCTTGATAGCAAGGGCTCAGGGAAGTAGTCTGCCAGGTGAATAAAGAAAAGGGCAAACTAAGACTTGCCCATGGCATCCAAAATAATTATTGTCCAAAGGGCAAGCCAGAATTCAGTTTTTTTTTAATACCCCTAAAGTTGCTTTCAACTACGGGACTAATGATTGCATTCTTTGCACCTTACAGAGCTCGCCTACTACTTGACCAGTACAAGAAGAAAGCCCAACTTTACAGATCCAATGTATTGTTTGTCCCTTTGGGAGATGATTTTCGATATGAAACTACATTTGAGACACATGAGCAGTATAGCAATTACCAGGTACTTTCAAATTTATTATTTTATTGATGGGAATCCTAGGAGATTGAAATACGTTTTAGGAATCTAAGAGGTATTACAGCCACATAAGAAGCTTTTTTGCAAGACTACCAGATCATTTTCAGTGACCAGTGACTTTGATTAAGTGTTACCAGATGACCACATTATGTGAACATTGACTGGTAGTCTAATCAGAGTTGAACATAGTAATTTTAATGATTTTATTTCTTTTTAATATTTAACAGAGACTGATGGACTATATCAATTCCCATCCTGAGCTGAAGGCAAAGGTAAAGAAGACTGGTTATTCACAATGGTGATAATATTTACACTAATACAGATTGTTGTTACTGTCATAGAATTGGTGGAATAAGGGAAGTTGACTAAAGAAATTATTATAGGGATTTTTGTGTATTCGTTAAATTTATGTTTAGGAGTGTTATATGTGTACATGTATTACTCTAAAGTTGAGGTAAGAGCACTTCTGTTTTCACAGGTGCAGTTTGGTACTCTGAGTGATTATTTCAATGCACTGTGGAAAGCTACAGGTACACATGCTCACATGTAATGCTAATGCTGTTTGTGTGGATACTTAATTAGTTTGTTCAAAGTGGAACTAATGTATCTTTTGCTTGTTCAGTTTAAAAAATAACTGAGCACAGGGGATAAATTATGTACTTGAATGAACATTATGAAAGTAGCCTTGTATATAAGGTACATTGTCAATAGTCTTCCCCCCTTTGTTTTCTAATCTCTCACCCCCTTTCCTACCCCTGTTACAATGTAGCAGATATTCTCTCCCCATTCAGGGCTCGAAAAAAGTGCTATCTGGTTGTCTGTAGATTATCCTGCTGGGCAATTATAAACATTTCATTCTAACTTGCCTGATGGGAAAGGACCCTAGCAATTCTTCTGTCAACCAACTAAAAATGTAAACTAGGACTTGCCCAGGGCAAGCGAAATTTGAGAGCTACTTGTCCAAAAGGCAAACTGGGATTCAAAGTTTTTTCAAGCCCTGTCCATGCCCTGATTTATACATGGAAGTTGGCACTATGTTTGAAGGTGGTTTGTGTCATTGATTAAATTAAAGCATTATTTCTTGTAGGCGTTGAGCCTGGCACTCAACCAAAAGACTTCCCAGCTTTGGGTGGAGACTTCTACACTTATGCTGACAGGTTATTATTACACACGTGTTTCAGTTGAGCTTTGAGGCTCAATGAATAAAATTAGAACATTTTAGATCGCTAAATATTATTTAATGTACCTTTTTCTTAATCTTAGTACATGCCTGTGTTTTGTTTGATGGTTGTTAACATACATGAACATGCAGTTGTCTTTGGTATAGAGATACACTTTCTATCAGGTGCTGTTTGTAATACATACATACATACATACTTTATTGTTACCTCCCCAATGGGGCTTTTCAGGAACAATTACTTAAATTACTGAAGTTACTTATAACTACACAATCAAAATTAATCAAATTTAAGAAACATTTACAACATTATCTTAACTTTGTAATCACGAAAAATACTAAAAATAAATAAAGTTTAAACATCATTGTTTAATGAGAGGTGAAACAAACATTTTGATGAACATGTGCAAATTGTCTGTCATAGGGAAGACCATTACTGGAGTGGCTATTATACATCGAGACCATTTTATAAGCATATGGATAGGGCGCTGGAGTCAAACCACAGGTATTTCCTGATGCGACACTTGTTTCCCAATCAGTAAATCATTCCTAGATTGTTTTACATTTGGAAACTGGTTACTACGAAATCTGCACAGTTCAAACCATTATTTGCATTCAAAAAAGATACTCATTACTGACAGCTACATGTATACCACCCTCTGTGCAGCTCTTTTGATTAACATTTTTATGTGAAAGCCTTTAGATAGTATAAATTGAAAGAAGTTAGACAGCCGTTCCATGCGCTAAATGCATGTATTTATAAGATGTAACAGCGTCCATGAAGTTTCGTACATTTTCAAGTATTTTTTTTCTCAGTTGTGGAAACAAGGTAGTTTTAGGCACAGTGAATTTCAAACTGAAAGCCAAACTGAATAGCTGTTATTAAATATTTTTAAAATTTATTAAGTATAATACTTGCATTATAAGCCCATAAATGTGTGCTGAATTGCATCATACATGCAGATCCAGAGGATTGTGTTTAATATATTACATTTATTTAATGGCTAAATCACCTTGCATGCATTGAAGGCCCAATTCAATTAAATGCAAGGAAAATGTTTTGTTTTGTGCTTTGAAGGGCTGCTGAAATAATTTTCTCGTTGGCCGAATCTCATTCTCGTCACCATGGAAGTTCAAGTTTTGCTGTGGACCAGCTGTATGGTCTACTTACTAACGCACGTCGTAACTTGGGCCTTTTTCAACATCACGATGGGATCACTGGCACAGCTAAGGACTTTGTTGTTGTTGATTATGCTACAAGGCATGTTTGGTTATCACAGATTTTTTTAGTTGTATTCATTACAATCAGTATTAATTTTACCATTACAACCTTTACATTGTAAAAGTTGTGAACTACCGGTAATACCATTGAAAATTTGTGTTAGTCATTTCTACCATAATGTATTAATACATTTGTCATGAATTAATTGTACTAACTATGTGATAAAGCTTATCAGACTATGGTGACGCATTGTATTTGAGTAATATCTAATATGTTTATTCAACTTAGGATGCACCAATCCTTGAATGATATGCAGCGAGTGATACAGGACTCCGCCCATTTCCTGTTGACATCTGACAAGTCTCATTACACATCACCAGACCCAGTGTTGCATCCACTTACGTTTGTATGTGAACTCAATCCTACTGGTTGTAACTTGCGTTGTGTTTTGTCATGTACAGAATAGAATTTATAAGAGTTCTTTTGGTCAGTTTTCAACTGAGTATTGCAAAATCCAAACCAAAGAAATCACTCTGGCCGGTCACAAAGGGCACAGATAATTCCAGTGAACCTATCAAAACTCAAAGGAAATACATGTACATGCAACTGGTGCAATTCCAGAAAATGTGTTGGAGTCGCCATTAATTTTGGATTGACTTCTGATAAGATAATAATGTAATTGACATGGGTTTTAGGCCAATCCCCTAGCATGGCAGGAGTTTCACTAACGTTTTCAGCTTGAGAGGGCAACAGGTTTTCACAGGCAGGAAAAACTTTTTGAAGTGATTTTCTTTGTAAGAAAAACTTTCCTCTAGATGTTCAAACCAGGACCCAGTGCCTGGCCTTTAATGAAATACTTGGATAGTAATGCAAAACCAAAGCAAATGCGAATTACTAATAGGTTGATACTCAAGAGAAAACCATTCAAATGTTTTTGCATATTGTGTTGTGCTTTTTAGGCTCATTAAGTTTCTTGTACATGTAACTCTTTAGGGGGAAAGCAGACTGGCTCAAGATGCATTGCTAACTAAAAAAGTGCTGACATTATCCAACACTCCAAGGTACAGTAGAAATTCACAGGTTCATCCCATGTGGACTGAAGTAGCATTGTTGTTCTGTACAGAAAAGTTTAGATTAGTAAGGTTCTGTGAAGTGCGTCATCTTTCTTTAATTAACATAACCCTAGAAGAAGAGGGAAAAAGAAGAAAATGTGAGTTTCGGGAAGAGGGGCACAGGCTTGTGTTTCCCAACAGCAGCTGGTAATAGACCATATTTGTATTCTCAGTATAGGACTGGAACTAGCTTGCAACTGAGGCTAATACAGGGAATCTTTGAATGTAAATGACACAAATCCCTTTAAATGATATTCACCAGCGTGAGCCTGTATTGTAAGCTATTCCAATCCAATACTGAGGATACGAATATGGCCTATTGAGTGTAGAGCTTGCCACAATATGTGAATGAAGGAGTAAATGCATAACCTTGTAAACTGAATGAATTAATTTTTTATCTATATTATGCTCTCCTATACTTCTCAGCTCAACCCTTTTTTGCCTAACCTAGTTTATGGCTGATTTAAGTAAATAACATAAGCCTTCCATTTTCTTAAGCATGACTTAATCAAAGTTAATAATAATTATTTAAATGGTTTGGAGCCAAAATTCAAATAGACTCCATCTGAGTTTGAGTTTCGAGTTGGAGTTTGTGTATGCCATCTTCCTGACATGCAACTTTGCATAATGTAGGTAACAGCCAAAACTGTATTTATCTTGTTACAGAGCAGTAGTATTGTACAACTCTCTGACGACAGCAAGAGAGCAAGTGGTCAGCCTTCACATCTCAGACCCAACTGCAATGGTAATATGTCATTCTTTAATGTATTTAACATTGCAATTACAGATACGTGCTACACAAACTAGGGGAGTTTCCATGCTGGAAAGTCTGCTCACTTAACCCTTGGGTGTACAAGGACATATAAGGTTTCTTTAATGTTTTGAAATACTATTTACTCTAAGAGGCTGAAACCTTTAGTAGCTGTTCCTTTATTCCCAGCGGAAAGTCTGATATGCCAATTGTGTGTCCATCTTTTTTGATGTTTCCATGGCAATCATCAAATTTCATGTAGGTCTGACCAATCAACTTTTTTGAGATAATTTTTCTAGTTTCCTTAACCAAATTTTAGAAATTCATGAATTTTTATATTCATGAACGTTCTGGATTGTGTTTATTTCCGTTTTTAAAAATATCATGTAATCCAAGATGGCGGATCCAAGATAGTGAATCAAATGAATCATATGTGTCATAGCAAGCTTAGGGCTATCTAATTAATGTATATTTATTTCGCTGTGCCCTAACAGAACGAAAACCAAGAGGGTCGGAGCTTCATCCACTCCTCCTCCCCCCCTCCCCCTTGGACCATGGTTGGGTATGAGTTAGTTTGTACGTCCCAGGGTTAATATTTTGTCTTGATGAAGATTCCTGTACAATGGCGGTGGCTCAGATCAAAATCTGAGCTAATGTATCGCAGGAATGTATCTGATATCACAAAGGTCTCTGTGTGCATTTATTAAGGCAGCCCAAGAATCATTAAGCTATGAAGTCCTCAATTTTTTTCTTGTTTTGTCATGTCCAGGTTAGTGACAGTCAAGGACAGGAAGTTCCAAGCCAAGTACACATCTGGTGGGATCATAGAGACAGAATCTCGACTGCGAAATATGAAGTAAGAAATGCAATAAACAAGCTTAGCTGCATGTAATGGCCATCTATAGCAAAACTGTCTTTGCATATGACGGGGGACATGTTGTGATCAGTTGACAAAATATAGAACAGAAACATTGAACCCATAATATGACAGTACTACATGGATATTTTTAACGCGGTACATTATCCAGTAGCTTTGACAAAAACAACATCGAAAAACTAATTTTAAAGCAATTGTTGTCCAAATATCCTCAAGTTTGGTGATGTTGGCAGTCTTTGTTCATTTTGTTTGTAGCAGATGAATAAATTAATTGGATATTCGATTAGCTGTTGCTTTCCCACACACCTTTCTGTGTATAGTTGACAATTTTTAACCGAGGTGGGGGTGAATAGTACTTGCTATTCGCCTCCGAGCTAGCCAATTAGAATGCGCAGGAAGCACCATTCACTTGTGTGGTTCATGTATATACTTAAGCTTGTTTTCACCTTTTGTTTCTTGTTTCATTTTGCAGCTAATTTTTGTCGCCAAAGTTGCTCCTCTGGGTTTGACCACGTACTTCATATCGTCAGGCCTCGGATCAAAACTGTGTGAACATTCTAGTATTACAGAGTATAACACTGCTGGAAGTGAAGTAAAACCAAGGTTAGAATTAAACAAGCCACCAATAGTTCTTTCTTATTGATTCTACAGTTCAACCATCATTAAAGGACCTCCCTTGGAGAAATGGGTAGTGGCCATTTAAGGGGCGCTGGCCACTTATTTCATGTAGAAACGATACAAAGGCCGTCCTCCGGACTTACTTTCTGGACACCTGATCGGGGTGGCCTTTTTTAAGTGGCCACTAAATTGGGGTTCATCGGTAATTAGAACTGAAAAGTTGATTTTCTAAAGTTAGAATACGTTGGTATTTTCTACGGTTAGGCGGGCTTATTTATCCCGACTGAATTCGTCACAATAGGTGACTGTAAAGATTACATGTGTATTTTCTTTCAAGCAACTGCTTATCACTCAAAATATTTGACTGCAATTTGAAAATTGCTTTACAATTCTGATATCCAGGCAGGAATTTAAACATGATGTCAAGCAACCTGGAGGAGAAAGCATTATTTTGGAAAATGATAACCTCAAAGTTGAATTCGAAAGTTTTCGCGGCCTTTTGAAGGTAATTTTAACACCACCTCTTGTGATCTTCACTAACATCAAGATTGTAACGTTGGTTTTGATACTATGTCACGCAATCGTATTTCAGAGCATCAAGCATAAGACGGACGGTGCTGTAACGCAAGTGGCCATCGACTTTGTCACGTATGGAACAAAATCCTCCGGGGACAGGAGTGGAGCATATCTCTTTCTGCCAAATGGTCCTGCTGAGGTTTGTCTTTTTGATGATAGATCGATTAGGTATCCGTTACTTGTTTTTCTGAAAATGCAGGGTCTTTTTAATGAACCTGAGCACAGGGCAGTTGGGAAACTATTTCCCTGTTGCAATGTTCTCCATGGAATTTCGAGATTTTTTAAAAATACAAAGAAATCCGGATATTTGTCAGACATTTGATCTCTCGGCATGCTATTAAAAAAACAAAAACTTTGAGAATAAGACTCCCCACAAGTGTTGCTGAAGAATTTTGGAGCGTCTAACATAACCATCCCTACGTTGATGTGGTTATTTTTGGGCAAGTTGTGCCCAATTTACATTTAACAATTGTTGTCAAGTATTTTGCCGCTAAGAAACAAATGTAATGAATGTTTCTATGTTGTTAACTGATCTGTAGGCTCATGGCTTGGGAGAGCAGCCAGTGGTGTATGTGAGCAAAGGAAAACTGGTAAGTGGCTTGTGTTTCTTAGTAACTAGATGAGTAACATTAAATCATAAATGGAATGACCTTGCTTTGTGAGCTTGTCTTTGGCTGACCATCTGGAGCGAAATTTCTTACATGTTTCTCATTTTGACATCACTGAGCAAGGCGCCATTCAGAAAGCCTGGCCACTTCAGTTCTGCGCATGGCTTTCTCGAATGGCCCGCGCAAGAGAAGGATCCACTGTGTTTTGTTCAGTTTTAAAGCTCACAAGGAAGTGACGAGAACACGAAAAAATAGTATGGTGAAACACGAGTCGTAGGTGTGCCCAGAAATTGAAAAGTTTTGCTACTACTCCCAGTCCACACTATGCCAGAGGAATTTAAAAATGGAGGTTTCACTCTGAAAACGCATCAAATGTTTTCCGTCCTCGCTATGTCAGAGGAATTTAAACGAAACAATCACCCGATATTTTGGATTTGTCTTTGCGGAAACCTCGGCTAAGAAATGAAATTAGCGTCGAACCTTGACATTGGTGGTCGCTTACGGGAGGTTCGACTGTATTATCGTGACGCAGTCATTTTCGAAAAGCTCCGTTTTTGAAATGTTTTCTCACGAAAACAAAAAGCCGGTATTTTCAAATTCCTCCGGTTTGATGAGCGTTTTCGAAAATCTCCGTTTTCGTTAGTGTGGACGCTCAGCTTAGCCGTAGAACTAAAGCTGCGTATTTCAAATTGCTCTGGTGTAGTGTGAACGCTGCCTTTGGTTGTGTACACTGATTGTACACGACTGTATCAACACAGTTTTTTTTATCTGAATCATTCAGTGTAAATACACACCTCTTTGTGTCTTCTTGCCATATTTGTGGTAGAGCTGTGCTTTCTTACTGAGGTGAGAAATTTATCTTTTTGTAACGATACAATGCTGCACAAACACACGTTTATGGAAACATTTCTGTTTTTGCGTCCTTAGATGCAAGAAGTGCGAGTTGCCCTTCCCAATGTTTTGCACATAGTAAGGCTCTATTCCGTGTCTGGTAAGTTCAAGGTTATGTTTTATCATCATATATTATAACAGATAATGGCCTCTTTGGATTTGTATATAGTAGTTTCAATTGCTTTATCATTCATTGGGAAATGTTGACAAACGAGTGTTTACAGGCACCCATCTGTGAAGCGTTAGGCTTAATATTGTCTGAAATGTTTCCAAAACTTGAAACATAAAAACTCAGTTAAGAGTGTTTTATCATTTCAGAGCGACAACAGCAACGAAAATTAGCGAAAAAAATGTTATTGAGGAGGACAATACCAGTTCAAAAAACCAACGAAATGTAATCGTTATCTACTGTTCGACTTATAAACTGCAGATAGCTGCTGGCTTAAGCGTCTACAGGTTCGATAACTAAGATGTCGCTCAAATCTTTGTTGTTTGCTTTATAACAGGACCTGAAGGACGAATGCTTGATATTCAGAACAGAGTGGATATACGAGATCAAACAAACAAGGTGCTGACTCTAAAACATCGATAGATGCATCTCAAATTGGACCTTATCGTCCTATGCGTTGTAGTTACAGGTCTTAAAAAAACAAAAAATAATTTTTGTTTTTTCTTGATTTAGGAATTGGTGATGAGAATCAAAAGCAATGTACAGAACAGCGATCGAGAATTTTACACCGACTTGAACGGATTCCAGGTGAGAGTGCGTTATTTTCTTCCCAATAAATCTGCATAATTAACAAAATGTCTTAGAAAAATTGCAAGATGACAAGACCTAGGCTATTACAATAACGCTGGACTTAATGTGGAGGAAGGTTAATGAACTCTTTTTTCAATGGAAAGAGCTGCTTTTGTAGTCGTTCAGTGTTTTATTTCTTTGATTTTCCATCCTACAGATGCAAAAACGGAAAACGCTCGACAAGATTCCTATTCAAGCCAACTTTTACCCTTTGCCTTCTATGGCGTTTCTTCAAGACAAGTCCAGACGCTTATCACTGTTGTCAGCTCAGTCCAATGGTGTGGCGGGGCTTCATCAAGGTAGCAGCGTCTTGCTTTAACTTAAATTTATAGTTATGTCTATACGTACTCCATAAAGTTTGTAAGACTCAGATTATGTCAGTGTTTGCTTGGCAACAAGATTTGTCAACATTGTGTGAGAATGTGCATTATTTTATCTTTGAAACGCATCGATAACAGCGTGTTCTGATGAATTGTTTTGGTGACACAGGTGAATTTCAAGTTGTTTTGGATCGCCGTCTTTACCAGGATGACAACAGAGGATTAGGTCAGGGTGTAACAGATAACAAAGTTACTCCAGCTAACTTCAGACTTGTCGTTGAACGATTTAAAAGTCGACACGAACCTGTAAGTAGAAAAAGCTATTAGAATGTTAAAGTAAAAGTTCCTAGTGGAAAACAATTTCCCTACTTCTTCAGAAAATATCACGTAGAAACTCTTTGAAATCTTAAATAGCACTCAAAGGGATTCTAAAGGGGTCTTACTTCCACAACAACATCAGCAAAAATAGTGCGACCTCAGTCTCGCGCTAGTGTGAAACAAAATAACTTCTAGTGTGGAAATTCTTAACTCGCCCGAGCTGCTCTCCATACGCAGCATTGTTTTTTTACATAAAGTTAGGTTTGGTTTGGTAATGCGAAAGACATGTAACGCTGATATCTGTCTTCTAATTATTTTACAGGATAACATTCCTCTTGCGTACCCCTCGCTCCTTGGTCACCGTTTGTTATTCCATCTAAACCACCCATTGTTTACGTTAGTAGCTCCAGAAGAGTCGGCCGACTCTGCGAACCTGTTGTCAAATTTTAACAGTCTGCAGTCTGACCTACCCAATGATATCTTCATGGTTACTCTGCGTTCAATAGCGGATAAACAGAGGCCTCGACCCAGTGGCGAGGCTCTGCTGGTACTTCATCGTCTGGGATATGATTGTAATTTTGAATGCAAGTGTCTTGCGACCACGAGTCGAGGGCAGGTTAGTAAGATATGTTGATAATGTGAGTCTGCGAGAGTTGACTTGAGAGATGGAAGGTGGCACCAGAGTTAGTTCAACTCTGATCGACTGTAATTCGCCGCGCGCTTCAAAAGTGAACCGTTATCGTCTGCCGACTTAAAACTTTGAACGTGTTCAAATTCGTTGAGTGTGTACAAGAGTCGATTCTGAAGGAGCAATGTCGCGATGTTTGAAGTCTTTTTCAGTCTCTTATGTACAGAATTGCTTCCAAGTAAATGAAATCGTAAAATAATAGATTTCTTGTGTATAAGAACTTCAAAGCAGAAGGTCAACACCGACTGACTGTTATAAATATCTTCTCAAAAGGATGATTTCTAACAACACTGAATGTCGAAAATAAATTTTGAACTTCGTATGCAACACTAGTGTTTGCTCTATTTCTCTAAACTTTGAAATTTATTTTATCGAGTTTCCGTGGGAAATTGTTTTCGGTGTTATCTCAGGCAACTTTTTATAAAATACCTAGAATCATTCTGGTACAAGGTTTTTGTCACTAAAAAAGTAATTGATCTAAAGTGTTTAAATTTGCATCGTTTTGCAGGTGATGTTGAACCATTTATTCAAAGACTTATCGATTGATAAGCTCCAGTCCACCTCTCTGACAATGTTACACGAGTACCAGGAACTGGATCCCAGCTCTCCTCTTATCGTGGATCCAATGGAACTTTATTCATACAAGATGAGGCTCAAGTGATGACACGTCACGCGATTTATATGAAGCGAATTTTTATATTATTGTATACAGAAAATGAGTACAAATGACGGATGTGCTACATTTTATTCAAATCTTGATCGAGGAAGTAAAAGTTGGGCGGCGTACAAACTTTCCAGGATTTAGGGAAAATGACCTTTAGATCTTGGCTGTTAGGTTAGATAATAGTAAGATTCGACTAACACTGCTGGTGGCCTGTCTCTTAGGGTCCCACGAGAGTTTTTCTGCGAATGCAGAAAGGCAGTATGGGCGAAAAGGATTTATTGTCTGAAGCGTCTCGCTCCATACTCCCCAGTGTATAGGTTTCGTCCAGGGGCAACTTAACTAGCTTCAGTCAACTACAGTAGAACTTCGTCTTACGGCGACCTCATAATTACATTCACTTACTCCGGCTTATCCAAACTAAACCTCGGCAAGGTTGTAATGTTTAACACACAAGCTATCCATCAGAATTATTTATATTGGGACGTTTCTCTGCCACAACGACGTACGATCAGGCTATTGCCTGGTTGGTTTACGTGTCGTGATGCAGCATAGTACCATTTTTTTTTTTTAAGGAATCGGAGGCTTTGCTCACCCTTAAAGCACTGAAAACAAAGTTTATTAGTACACGTGAGAATCAAATTAAAGACGAGTTGAAAATCCGTATACCTCACCAACTGTAGCACTTCTATACCTATTTACTCTGTAATTAAATCTACAAAAGTATTTCACTTGTCACATTCGCAGAATTCATGTCAACATTTCTCGTCACTGTAACAGAAAAAAAGACTAACTGTGCACAACTAGAGTAGGAACTGGGCCGGGGTTGGATATTGAACGTCATGTTCTTATATAGAATGGTTTATTTTATTCGTGAAAACTCTAGGACTTTATTAAAGGATACACACAAAGAAGCGTTCTTTCGCGCTGTGCTTTCAGCGACGGGAAGTGGAGTTGTAAGGAATTTCAGTGTGCCAGGCAGCTAAATGCATTAGGTACAATATTTGATTTTGTTGAGTGAGTGGAAAGTTAGCTGAAGCTATCTAATATCGTCTGGTTTAAAACTCACTTGTCTGTTTTATTTATAAGGCTAGGTATAAATAGTTCAAAAATAGGCAAACATTTCGCCGATAAAATCTAAAACTTTAAGGTAAAAAGCTGTTAAAAGTATGGGTTAAAGTTTTCGATCTGATTGATCATCATCAGAGTCAAAAATTCTGCATACGCCCAGAGTTCTTATAGTTCAGGTAACACCAAGTTATGTAATACCTGCTCCCATGGGGAACAAGGTGAGGTGCAGTGATTGCACTTTTTTGTTTAGTTCTGAACGGAAGCATGCCATGTCAAACGATTTTATTCTTCTTCTTAAACATGAATGGGCAAAATTTTAACAGCTTTTTACCTTAAAGTTTAAGATGTTAGGCTATGGTATATTTTCTAGAACTCCGTTCAAATCAAATTACGCAAACAAATCGAACACTTCATAACTAGTTACAGAATTCATAAAGCTATCACTTACTTTAATACAATGAGCCTGTACGGCTTAAGGTAACCTGTGCTAATTTTAAGAAAGCACAACTTTTAATAACAATTTTAATAGTAGTACTAATTGCAAACAGGTGTAAAGTTGATCAATAAAATGAAAAATAAGAATACTAATTAATTACGTTCAAATAAGAACGCCAGGGTTTATTCTAAACACATTTCAGCCATATCTGTACGATGAAATGATGTGAAGATAATTAGTCTAAGAGCTGTTCATAGAAATCAGAAATGAGCCTAAATTGATAAAACCAAATTATACGAACTTGTGTAACAGTTGAATTTGTTACTGCACTGTTCGAACAAGTTAACTTGAACTGATCGTTCCTGGTTGTGGTTTGTAACACATTTGAAAATAAAAATGAATACCAGACAATATAATAGGGAAGTGCAATAAAACTAATTTAGTTTTCTTTACATTTTGTAAGACGACACGAGAGAAAATGAGATGAAGGTGGATTGGGGTCAGCCCATTTCTATCTCGTTCACGTCATCAGAAGGCGTACAAAAAGAACCGAGACGAGTTGTTCTCCAAAAATAACTAAGAAAAGGCCAACAGGAAGGACATCTTGAAGTTCTAAAGGAGATCAATCCAGACGAAAGGTTATGAGTACGTGTGGTCTTCACACTAAAGAGATACTTCTGCATATGAAAGCATATATTTCCGTTGCCTATTTCCGTCAAAACGCGACTCTTAACTTGACTATTGGCTCTTTCAGTCATTACTATTTCGTCACTGAGACAAAGAACCATTTAATAAACTACACCCTAATTTATTCTTATTGTATGTGTTCAATTGTATCGTTTTTAACCAACTCTTGAGAATTTATGAAGAACAAAGGACTAAACATCAGATCGGATTCACGATTAGTTGCGGTTTTAGGAGCTTAGCTTCTTGTTTCGAGTCTAGTTTACCATCACTTTCCGCAGGCAACTTTTGGGTGGACAGGTTGCCAACTGAACCAAAACACTCAGTGTAAAAGAGAGGATTGATTCAAAGCTTGACGCAGGATTTGGTAATGGAGGTGCCCATAATACGTGTGTTTTTTGGACATTGACAAATGACTGGAATTGTTGACGTCCTAGCCTGACCCGGGGTAAGAATTTGGGGTATTTGTAGTTACGCCACGCTATCAGTTTTCAACACCAAATGAATTCTGAATTTTTCCGCTAGAAAAACGTGTAAAAACTGCATTCACTTTGTCTATATATCCTCTTCCAGATAGCGAGCTTCTTTTTTGGAAAATAAATGAGAGCTTTTTGGAATTTGTGACAGAACAAAGGAGATGTTTTTTACGCCTATTTTTTTCAAGCGAAAGACAGGTAAATGCGAAACATCAGGAACTGGCAAAACGCTCATGCGTTTATTCAAGAATATCAGTTGTCATAGTACAAAGAATTTGCAGTCGCAATCCCTCGGCGAGGCCGATTGAATGTTCCAGAGCTGTTCGAGCAAGAATTGAATCAATCGAGTGTTGATTTTATCGGGATTTTCTGTAATCCCGAGGGTCTACACCACTTGTGGGCGTTTTTCCTTGTTGATAGACAAGTGATAAGAAAGCGTCACGCCTCGATTCAAATGTAATATGAGATGAATTTCCCGAACATCCGCGGGGTTTCCGGATCAGTCTCGCTCTGTACGAACTATCGTATTTGCGGTGTTATACACAACTCCGGTCGCAAACTTTTGGGGATTCTTCCACGTAGTACATTATCATCATTGCTCATTCGAAACTCTCTTCGGTGGATTTAAAAAGCTTTTGTAGCGAAGAGAAGACGATTTCGGGCGAATATATCACCGAACAAAGCAGATCTATACAAACCGCAACTGGAGGTAAGTCGTGGTTAAGCTTTTATAGCGTATCTGTTTTGAGAAAAAGTCGTTCGTTGCTGAAGAAACTACCTAAAGTTTTAAAAACGAAACTGTGAGACCTGAGTGGAATAAGTTGGCGCGCATGTTATTTGTATTAAAGACAGCACACTTTGATTCTTTGTTGTTGTTGAATCGGTCATTTGTGACAACTCAAAAGCTGCGATAAAAATGCGTACAGAGTATGTATATTCTCAGACCACCACCGATAGATACAAATGTTGTTGATGTCTCCGATTTTTAAGCTCAAAAGGATTTTCAGTGGCTTGTTTTGTCTTGTTTGTTTGATTTTGCGACTTGGTCGCTTCGAATCGTGGGAAGTGGAAATCTGTCTGAGCATAAACACGCGAAACTTCGTGAATATAAATTAATAATTCTGTATTCCACAGGTGTCTGTTTCGTAGAGAAACGTGGAAGAGAAATTGGAACTCTGTCCATTTAATCTGGTTACCAAATAAAGTGATTCTGGTCTGATCTTTATGAGAAGGATTTTTTTTAATTAATCAGGCTCCCTTGGTCTTGTGGTCGAAGGATGTTGATCGTTTCTTTGTAATGATAACAAACACAACGGTGGGAACAAGATTTTTTCCTTGATGCATGTTTTGTTTTGTTGCTTTCGGATCTGCTTGTGTTTTGCCTATTTTCAAGGAAAAAGGGAGAAATCTCTCCTTGGTTTATTGTGTTTTGACGATGGGCTTTTAATTAGATAACTGCGAGTGCTGGAGAAACCGTGTTGATATTTGATAAACAAGAATCTTGTGCCGGGTGTCGGTTTGATCAAAGATTCTCGAACTATGTTTACAAAACTTTCATCCATTTCTTTGCTTGTATATTTTATATCTGTCTGGATTAAAACATCTCACTACGACCTTGTGTATTTTGCACCTAGAGGCCAAAAACACGAAATTGTCTAATTTCCTCTTTTTCTTAAAGTGCTAAAAGGCATTGTGCTGGACAGTAGTAAGTACAGATTTCCTGATTTTCTCAGTTCTTTGACTGGTTAAATAGAATTGGATGGATTGTCCGTTTTTCTTTGAATTTTTAGATGTCGTGACTTTCATTTCCCCAAAGTTTCGGAGCGTTTGATCGTGTTTTGTCTGATATTACCATTTGTTTCTGACTTCCTTTCTTTTCTCTGAGTAATCCCTAGATCTCTTTTGTACTTTAATTGTTTGTGTCCTTTAGGCAAAAAGAAATCAGGAAAAGCTATTTTCCCATTGCTTGAGATCGGTCACGTCCGCATTTTCGTGATTATATAAACAGCCCACAGCAGGAAAATGTTTTGCAAATCCACTTCATTCTATTTGGAACAAAGCAACCGAGGCAAAAATTAATGGTTACGACTTCCTACGGTAACACTTCTCTTAGGACTGATTTCTCGATTTTAAAATTTTAAGAATCGATTGAAAGATCTTGTGCAAGATTGATAACAACTCGTTTTGTCCTCGCCATACGGCACGTTTTTTGCATAATAGATAAAAAATAAGATCAACTATACTGCTGTTGAGAAATTTGTGACCTTTTGCGGTGCGAGGTGAAATAGGCGATGGGTAAATGACAAACACTGTATTGCGCACGAATTAACTTGTTATGTAGAGGGCTTTCAACTGGGGAAGGAGTGTTCTTCAGTTGGCAGATTTAATGTGCTGATTTTTGTAAATACTAATTTTCGCCATTTTGTAGACGATGATATCTTGTTGACAGCATGTTGTTGTCGTGTCGTCAGACCATTTTGTTTTCAATTTGTGTCGCATGCGGTTCACTTTACATTTTGTTGCATTTGATTTGACATACGATATTGATACAATATCGAATTTTTTTTTGCTACATCTGTACAGAATAATACCGAAAAACGTTACAAATAATACAGTAAATTGCTATACATCTCTTCGCTTTTTTTCAAAGCAACAATTCGAGAATTGCAGAAATTTGATACACCTGCTTTATCTCGCGAATTTCAATTGCTCAAACTGTCAGTAATTAAACTGTGTAAACATCCGGCGGGAAATGGACCATCTACTTTGATAGTATCTCTTCTGTCAAAAAGATTCCGTGCCCTTTCATTTATCTTTGCAATCGCATTCCTTGCACGTATATTTGGGTGGAAATTACTTGATATGTCATGAGTAATTTTTAGAGTTTTGTTTATCCCACTGGTGTTTATATCTACCATGCAGACTCAAATAGTAATATCTAAATACAAATATTTTTTCATGTGATGTGCCTTCCTTTGTGATCAAGCTTGATAAATTTTTCATTAGTTTTCGTTTCCTTTGGCTCTAACTATGTCTTACACCTAGCTACATCCTACCTTTTATCATAAGATTTGACACTTAGTCAAGCCACTTATATGTTCAGACCTACATTCTAGATTAGATGCTAACCCCCCCCCCAATCTTAACTGATAAGATTGTAAGCCTGAATATTTTCTTGAGAAATTAACATAACAAGAACTAATGATGGATGTCAACATGAAAATGATATTTAAAAATGTGGACATTGAAAAAAGAAGGAGGATTAGATGTTGTGTGTAAATGCTTGGCACATTTTGTTTTTTTTTAATTAATACTGTAAAAATATATTTGCTATTTCTAGGATTTGGGTGGAGCTTCAAAGATTACACTTGATATATGCAAAATTCTTTCCTGAAAAAACAAACAAGATGGACAGAGAGAGTTTTTGTTCTAAGTACAAATGCTGAGAAGTGATAAGAAAATAATATCATTGAAGTTTATTTGGGTTTAAGTATGATTTTGACTTTTTCTGCCTTAAAATCAGACCTAGGCTTGAGTTCCATCCCTCTCGAGTCTGATCTGTGGGCTTACATGTAATTCAGAGACCCCATGGGTTGTGAACTATCAGTTTCCACCTGTTGAACAATGTTGATGCTTGACTGTAATTGTTTTTCTTTTCTATCAGAGATGTTTGTTTAAAACAATAAACATACAAGGTAAAGTCTGCATACGAGCCAAAGTGGCCCATCAGGCCGGAGCTTATCCCGGTTTCCATAGCATGAAGCGACTAGGAATATTTCTACTCCCCCCTGGATGGGATGCTAGTCCATTGCAGGGTTACCCCCAGCATTAAATTCGCCAGTACCCATTTATACACCTGGGTGGAGAGAGGCACTGTGAGAGTGAAGTGTCTTGCCTATGAACACAATGCAATGTCCCCGGCTAGGTCTCGAACCCGGACCGCTCGATCCGGAGTTGAGCGCACTAACCATGAGGCCACCGCACCTCACAAATAAACATACAACTGTTTGTAAATATGAAACAGTAGGAAAATGATTCTAGAATATCTAGTATCTATTATCTTGTTGCAGTGTCTGAAAGTGTATCATTTCATTAATCACCCTCAGTGACCATTGATTTTTAACATCGCATTTTGGTTTTTAAATTGTTTTGTTATTTCAGATTAACCACAAATCGTTGTTAAAGGATTGAACATATAGAACTTATGGTAAGAAGAAGATCTTGACAAGATGGTAGACTGCTATGTTATTGTCACAACAAGGAACATTTTATGGATGGTGTTGTCTGTGGTGGCAACTTTGGCTGTGATTACCGGAATCATGACACCTAAGTGGCTGTATGGAAGATCAAAAATCTTTGATGACCAGACATATAACTCCAGCAATGTATTTGTCCCTCCTGAGGCAATGTACAGACCATCTGTTGGGATCTACAACCGCTGTAAAAAAATTCAAAGAGTGATTGGTGGGGATCCTGTGCTTAACTGTTACCCTTATATCGAAGACTTTATGGATATTCCATCAGATGCTTGGAAAGCCTGTATGGTGTTTCTGTGCTTTGGAGTATTTCTTCTTGGGGTTGCAGGAATCATGTCATTAGTTGGATTCTGTGTACAGAGTGTTAGGAAGAAGTCTATTTTCTCACTTGGTGGATTAATACAGGCTATTGCAGGTATCACTAGATGTAACATAAATTCTTGTTTTATCAGTGTAACATATGAACCTCCTCCTATACAGACTACCTGATTATGACAGTCAGTTACTCCTGACAGCCCAGGTATCTACATTGTATGTCTATATACAAAAGTAATTAATCTGTTTACAAATTAAATCAGACCAATAATTGCCGATCCCATCAGATACACAATATTTCTTGAATCCTTACAACCATTTTGTGGTAAATTATTGTTTATGGCTCTGTAGATTATGGAAAATGGATGAAAAAATTTAAGAAACTAGAAAAATTAACATCATAGTCGGTCATGATTAGATCAAAGTTGATGAACTTTCAGTGAAAGCTAACATTTAATTATCATTATTTTTCTCTAGCCCTGTTCCTTGTTGTTGGTCTTGTTCTCTATCCAGCTGGGTGGGGCAACGAAATAGTTGATGAACTTTGCACGAGGCCATCTGTTCAGAAAGCTGGAGCATTCGTACTCAATGACTGCTCCATAGGATGGGCTTTTTATGCTGTGCTTGGAGGAACATTGTCGTCATTTCTATGCTCTTTGTTATCTGCACAAGCGGAGAAGTCCACATCAAGTGATGATGTTCAGGATGAAATTTCAGATGGAAAAACAATCATCTGCTTAATTTAACACAGCATTGCAGAAACCTGGATTTTAATGACCCACTTTGTGTACATTGTACATGTAGGTTTATGTCAGTGTTGTTTTCATCCAGTTGGTGAGCCATTGTTGAAGACTTGTAATGAGACGATTCCAATGAATGCAAGATCTTTTAAAGAATAAGCAATGTGTGGTTAACTGAGGAATTCGTTGGAAGACAAGAATCAAGTGCTCTTGGTTTGATTCAGAAAGAGAATAAATTTAAATATATTCAAGTACCTACACAAAGACATTAGGGGTTTGATTTTTAAGTTACCAAGTAAGAGGCAGATATCCTAATTTTAGGAACATTTTCACTTATTAGTGCTTATTAGAACTGTTTGACAATATTAGTCTTTTGCATTGAATTTGTTTTTATTGTAATTATTTAATTAATCAGAAAGTTGCCTATTCCAACAACAAAGCCCAGTTCTTCAAACATTTCTGGTAACTCAAGTGTCACAAGCTCTTTAAAAAAAAGTTGGAGTCAAGTTGTACATGTACATAGCATGATGTCTTCTTTGTGCAGGCTCATTTGTTAAATGAAGCAAAACAAAAACTATGACATCAGGAGAGATTCATCTACTGTGTATTACTTTTGTTTGAAAGTTGTTTTTGAGTATTCTAATAATAAACCCTAATAATAATACGAACTCATTAAATTGTGCAAGGGTATAAATTATATGATTACACTTCTTTTTGTTTAATTAAGGAAATTAATAATCCTGTGAATTTCTGTTATCCTGGCTGTGTTCAGAGCATTATATTATTTTGGATAATTGTCATTAGCTGTTCCTATATGATTTGTTATTGAATTTTTTGGAATGACAGACGCCATATAATGCACAAATGCGATGAACTGATGATCATGGATTTTTATTTTGATTGTAATTTGTTGTTTTTAATATTAATTGATGATGTTTTTGTACAGAAAATTAGGAAATATTGTAAGCTGACAACAATGTAATAATATTTTAAATAATCATATTGTAGGTATTTGATTATATAATATTATTTGGTAAGATTAGTTACAGAATTCATCTTCTCAGCTGATTGGGAAGCAAGGCTTTTCATCTAATCATGATTTGTAAACTAAGACACTCAGTATTGTTTCTGTTGCACCTGCCATAGGCAGATAGCCTGGAGTCTCCATCAGTTGTGTAGATCAGTATATATGCTGGATGTGGACATAGAGGAAGGGGTTGGATTATACAAAGGGGGGCAGACCTGAGAGAATATGTTATGGGGAGATGCAAAGGATACTTCTGAGTATGAAACTGATGATTTTTAGTATTACATTGAACATAAAGATGTTTGAATTTTTTGTGGGGTGGGAAGGGAGGAGGAGCTGGAAGACAAGGTGTTTTCCTAGAGCCTCTGTTTATTACTTAGATCATCATTTGCTGTCAGTGGTGGTTATTTAATGACATATTTTTCTTGAAGTGGGGTGGATGAAAAAGTTGACATATTGTTTGGATTAAGTTTATTCAATTGATATCTATGGAGAAAGAGGGGACACTTCAATTGCAGCCCCTTTTCTTGTTTCCTTGATGTAAGTCTTTTTACTTTCTGCAAGCAGAATTGATCCCTCAAGTTTTGAGGAAGATGAAATATGATACATTTTAGTTCTTTGTTATTAATAGAAAGTTGTTTTCATTACATGTCAATTCAGTTCAGTCGCCTCTTTTGAAATCATGCATGGGCAGATTTAAACTAATGAGAAATTTAGTATTTTTCTTCTTAAGTTTTCTAGTAAGAAGTAATTACTGCTCATTTAGAAACATTGAATTCCATTGAAAATGTGTTTGCCTCTGAAGAAAAGGCCTTTTGCAAAGGTTGGTCATGTGCTTCTCAAGAACACACTGATTTAGTCATTCAAGTAATGCTCAGTTATCAGGATTCTCTCTCATCTGCATGCAGAGGCCTCTTTCGTGCTGCCCTAACCAATGTAGGCTGGTAGTTCAGAGGCTAGGGAGAGGGAGTTCCACTTTTGTGTTAAAGTGGGTATGGGCTTGGACCATGATTGAAGCCTCACTGTGGGTACCCCTAAACCCTTAATTGCTTGAATGAGAGACACATCTAAGCTAAAGGCCCCATTTATATTATCTTGGGTAACTGATAAAACCCTTCCCCGGAGTTAAATTTCCCTTGTGTAATTGTAAAATTTAAGTCCCCATGTCGTCTCAGGGATGGGGAGTGTGTGTGTGTGTGTTGGGGGGGGGGGGGGGGGGGGGGGGGGGGGGAGACAGGTAGGGTAACCCTGGCAGGTGAAACAACTTTCCTCACATAAACACTTTGGCTTGTCTAACCGGGACAACTCTCAGCATAGGAAGTGTCGCGAAATGCCTAGATTAAGGGTTTAAAGCAGAAATTTGTATCGAAGTGAAATGTAACTTCGCAAAACCCATTGGTGATCTAATGACGGAGGGAAACTCAACGAAAGGGGGACATCTGCACATTGGATTATTCAATAAGGTTTATGAACAATCAACTTTGACTTGGCCTGTAGAGAAACCGTTTTCACATATAAATGCTCGCAAAAGTTGTATCAGGGGGAGGGTCTTGGTTACCCTAGACCGTATAACTAGGGCCTAAATGTACTGTCCGTGGTTGGATGGCCACACAATATCACTCGATTCACTTAAAACTCAACATGTTTAATAACACTCGCCATGCTACTCAAAGATGGCTGCCAACAACCAACAAACCACAATGCTTTGCGGTTTACAACATACGCATACATGAAGTACTAATACGGGAACACTACACTAAAGGTATGTGGTAACCTTAAATACCATACAAGCCCAATGCAGTGTCTACATTCAAAACAGTAGCACACTTTTGAAATACCAAGCTTAAAGAATTAGGCAGATAAAACCGAAGACTGCTTTCAAAGAATTACCCTTTCCCACTTGATATAACCTAAACACATGTTGGTATAGCCTTATGAGGCATTCTCCCGTACCCACACCCCCCTCTACCACGTGAAAGGAGCATCATTTCTTACCTCTGGAAATCATATTGCTGTTTGATAGAAGTATAAAACCTGTATACACTGAGGCGATACAAATTCAGCGGTTGTAGACTTATGAAAGGTTTAATTTCTTGCTTTTTCTGCAGAAATTTTTGCAGAATCCTGAACTCGGCTACTTGTCAGCGGTTTCCTCTCAAAGGGGTCTGGATTCGAGTTGATTTCCCGCCAATTGATAAAAACAAAATGGAGGCATTTCTGAAGCACAGCAAGGTACAGATTTTATATGTTTTTTGCCAGTGGTTGTCGTAATCTTGACAAATTAAGATATTATATGAGTTGATTGCAAATCAACATATTCCTATATCAGAAGGAACTTAGATTAGACTTGGCGTAAACATAAGACCAACCACAAAAATGCTTTGCCAACCCCAGTAGTTTACAATTTTGTGCACACAAGAGCATTGTGGTTTAGTTGAAGAAGGTTGAATTTAGTGTTAAATTATATATTATAAAAGATCGGCCACAGCTAAGCTAGTCTTTGCTCCTAGAGTGGTCAACATCTAATATCGAACTATCGAGTGGTTTTCCGATATCGATTTTTATGGATTGACTTCCCAGTTTGTGAATTCAAGTGCTATTAAAAGTAAACATGTTTGCCCCAGCTATTAAAATGAGCCCGCTATATAGGGGAATCCTTGTTTACAATATTTGCCTCATTAGCATAAGCAATTAAGTTTCTGATGGAACTACAAATAAATCAGTTCTGAATATTGAAAGTTCATAGTATGATTAACTCTGCCAATGAATATGAGCCCGATATATTGAATACTTCTTGCGCAACACGGGCTTGAAAACTCAAAATTTTACAAAGAATGTATGAGCTCATTAGCACTTTTGCCACCCAGAGATTTTGCAGTTTTTGAAAGACAATTTCTCCTTGAATATTAGACAGAAAGAGCCAAATATTTCAACATGTATTTAATTTCACTAGCACTTTAACTTCCTGGAGTCAATTTATATCTAAAATATTTCCTTCTGCAAGTATGCAAATGAGCAAAAAGTAAACAATGGCGTCAGCAAGGATCCCCCTATATATATGTATAACTAAGGCAACTAAAATTAGGTATTTATCATATCCAAATTGGGCCTTAAATGCACTGGCTTGATATACTGGAGAACAGAAGAGTCAAAACAGCTTCTGATTTGCTATTGTTCATCATCTGCAGTTCTCATATATACTAGTAAATAATAATAATAGTAATAATAATAATAATAATAATAACAGTGATAGCAGTAATTATGATAATTTGACTATGGAGGAGATCTCCATTATTTATTTATCACTCTAACTTTTTTATGTAATTTATATTAATTAATTGGTATTTATATTAGGACTGTGTGGAAAAGCTGTCTCAGTTTGCTGAGGTTCATGTTGTGCTAGGCAATGAAGCTTGTGATCTTGATTCGATGGTGTCAGCTCTTGTGTATGGATTCTCCATTTATAAGGTGAGATCCTTAAGAAATGCAGATATCTTGTAACTCGCTGTAGAGCATCACAGGTATACAGAAACTGTGATGAATCTAGGAGAGGTAAGTGCAGATCCCATGCCAACAAACATGTATAACAGTCGGAAGTATACAGTTAATCTGTGCAACCAAAAGGTTATCACCAAGTCTCTTTGTATTGCTAGCAGAGTTTCATAAGGGCTGGGTACTGTGCACACCTACTGGCTGTAAGACCAGGTTTGCACACCTGGTTAACAGTGAAACTTTATGGAAAACCAGCCCTCTAAAGTCTACAGTACATACATACATACATACATACATAAACTTTATTTCAATTTGGATTTTTTAAATAGCACTGTTGTGCTAGTATCTCTGAAAACACTTAACAACAAAACTAAGTACATGAATAAATACAGTATATAATAAAAAACTAATTCATCAAAAAAAGTGCAATGATCTTCTATTTGTTTTTAATTTGTCAAATTTTTCGTTTAAACGTGGAAAGGGTAGTCAAGAGACCCACCAATGCAACCAACAATCAGACAGTTATTTGGACACTGATGTAATTATAGTTAGCCAGGTACAGTTTGGACTCTGCCTTAGGGCCACCCCATTAACACAGCCTCCTCATTATTAGAAGCACTTTGGATTTATGGGGTTCCACTGTAGCTGGGGAGACAGCCACTGTTACAATGTGCTTCATGAGTAATCAACACCTTTCTTTTTGTTCGTTTGAAGAAACTCTTCAGTGTTCCAGGAAGACCAGCAGCTGTTGTTCCAGTGTTTAACATACCAAGAAAAGACTTCTGCCTGCGTACTGAAGCAGTGTTCCTATTCAAGAGATTTCATCTTGATTCCAGTTGCTTCACATTTTTAGAAGATGTTGACTTGCAAAACTTGTTGGAAACAAAAAGACTGCAACTTGTTTTAGTTGATCACAACATTTTAGCTCAAAGACAAAAGCACATGGATGTTGCTGTCATTGAAATCTTGGGTGGGTAAATGTGTGCATTGCAGTAGTTATCAACAAGAAGTGAACAGAATATTGTGTTATTAGAACTAAAGAAAGAGTTAAATTTTTGCAATTCAAATGACCATAAGATGGTGGTTGATGATATTACAAACCTTTCTAGGTAGTGTTCCCCAAGGCTTGTACACTGCTATAGTGAGCACTATAAAATAGCTAGAACAGTTTGTCACAAGCATCCTAAGCTCCAGGCAGGATTTCAACCGATGCCCTGTCATAAACCTGTTTGATGCTGTAACCACTAAGACTATTGGCCTAACATGCCATTCCATTTATGCCACATGTCTTGGATACTTGTGGGATAAAGCCGAAAAACTTTGGACTTTAATCATGCCCTTCATCAAAAACTTTACTACAACCTGTGGTCACATCTTTTAAATTAAAGAGCTGTTTCAGTTCATATGATTAACCCAGTAAGCCATTTTAGTCAATTAGTATTTTAAGTAAATTTAATTTTTACTTCTTTATTTAGACCATCATAAAGATCAATGGCCAGCTAATTTAAAAGTCAGCAAAAAAATTGAACTTGTGGGGTCATGCTCTACCCTTGTAGCGGAGAAATTGCTGACAATGGATGTGTTGGACAGCCAAATAACTGGCCTCTTACTAGGGACAATACTTCTAGACACAGTTAATTTGGATCCTAGAGCTGCCCGAATGACAGACAAAGACAAAGATGTTGTTCAACAATTACAGTATAAATATCCTGTGGCACTAGATGAACTGTACAGATCTGTAAGCACAGGTTGGTTAACTTTGTATGCGTCCTTAAGAAATTAGGAATCTTTTTGTAGTGCTAATGGCCATGAGCTTAGCCTTGGGTATCCTGGCACTTCCACTGTGTCCAGCCAGCTCCCAGTTAGACTACCCCCATATGGCTGGCAAATCCCCACAGCCAAGGCATGAGCCCACAGAGATCAGTGGAAAGAAAGAACAAAAGGGTGTAATAGGGTGGGGAAACACTTGAAAACTACTACAACTATAAAACAGCTCAGGACCGCTGACAAACAGCCAGTACAAAAATACTCACAAGCTCAAAGATCCAGCCTTAATTTTAAGACAAATGCAGGTGCTTGGTAGGGAACATTCAGGAAAGTTTCAAAAATTGTGGGACAACTTATATTTCTGAGGACTGAATCACCTCAACATATAACATTCATTATATCTCTCAGTTAGTACGCACACTGTGATTGGTCAATTTAGTGGGCCATACTCTACTGTATGGCCTCTTAAATTCAAAAGTTTGTTTTAGTCGCCATCTCTTTGAACCCAGAGATAAAACAAATATCTTACTAATCTCTTTTTCTTGGTCCGTACTGTAAGTTATGGATCCTCATTTTTTCTGCCATAAATCCAAGTGGAAAAACTTGGCCCGTAACTTACAGTACAGACCTCGAACTCGGTTAGTAAGAGGTATTTATTCTTTTGTATTGTTATTGCTTTAAAAATTTTTTTCACTCTTTCACCAAACAGCAAAATTTGATGTATCGGGGCTCTCCACATTGGATCTTCTTAGGAAAGACTACAAAGCATTACCTACACCCACCAGTAATCTCAATGTTGGTATCAGCTCCATCAGTGGATTATCACTGAGGGGGTTCTTCTCAAGAATACAAGTACAAGAGAGTGTATTAGAATACTGCCACTCAGCATCACTAGATGTGTTGGTGGTCATGTTTCTATACTTTGCGGAAAGTCTGGATGATCCACCTAGAAGGCAGATTGCTGTTTGTGGTCCACATGAAGATGCAAAGAGAAAAATCGCAGAACATCTGAGTGAATCAGGAGAGCTTAAATTAAGACAGTTCAGTGAATGTTATGAAAAGTGTTTTGTCTATGATCAAGAAAATATAACAGCATCAAGGAAAGTTGTGTTTCCTCTTGTACTGGAGTTCATTAAAAATGAATTTTGACTTTGTCTGCCATAGCTTGGCAACCCAAAGAGCTATCACTTTGGAACCTTGTATCATGAAGTTAACACGCAAGAAAATGGACATATGAATGTGTTTATTTGGGCTTAACTGAATGTTTAAAGTCGTTTAACCTGTTACTGTATGATACTGAGGGGATTCTCATGAATGCTGGGATGCTGATCAGGAATTTTCAAACAAAATCCATAGAGCCATTTGAACCCAAACCGTGTGTAGGCATGGCTTGATTTTATTTTACCTCAAGAGGTATGTGCAAATTAGAGTACACTATATATCTTTGGGTAGAGGTGTGACGCTGGGACACTGTAACCTTACCCTACATGTATTAATATTCTAGTTCAAAATCAGTGTGGTTTTGCAACTCTAACCTAGACTAAGCACTATAAAAATCCCTTCCACATTCCAGACTAGCTATTTTTCATGCAGAATTTTTATCATTCTCGTAGTCTAACATATGTTAACTGAACGTATATCTTACAAAAGTCACTTTCGAGTTTCACAATTTCTACTTTAGAACCCAGGGTAAAGAACCCTATATTGAATCCTATTCTAGATCAAAACTGTCTGATGTCTGTACGCTAACCCAAACTGAACTATCTGGATACCACACTCTTCACTGAAGCACATACCCATATAGCATATATATGGGACCCCCCCCCCCTCGGGGGGCATACAGACAACATATATAGAGCATTGAACTTGTAATGGGGTGCACATTATACTCACACGGGATGCTCTTTTGAAAGGAAATTTGCTATGTTGAAGCGCAATATTCTAATACAGATATTTAATAGTTTCCTCGAGGTAGTCAGTTTTAAATTTGCTCGCGTGGGTTGCCAAGTTAAACAGGTTCTGATTTTTATTTTTGAAAAAAAAAGAAGCAAAGCAAAGGTAAATGCATGTCTATGCATGATATATCTTTTGGAACGTGTTACATCAATAAATACAAAGGAAATTAGAACTTTGACGGACAGCTCTCACAAAAAAGAAATTTTAATACCCAACTTTATTTGTACGGTTATTTGTACGGGAGGAATTTGAAAATGCCGCCGTTTCTTTTTCATGTGGACGGAAAAAGTTTTGAAAACAGTGCTTTTCGAAAGCGATGGTGTCAAACATTTGTTGCGTTTTGATGCACAAATCCAAAATAACGAATTAAGCGTCTGCCCGACAATATCTTAAAGAAGGAGTACAAATGCAACATTCTGAATAATCAAACTTAACTTTGCCGCTACTATGTTTTACTTCCAGTTCAGGGATTAGTATAAAAATGTATATTTGACCAAAAAATTATAAGGAAAGAAGTTTTCAAAAGATAAGGAATAGCAAATAAAATCGGTTTTAATAGCGTAGCTCCATATCCAGCCAATAGCGTAGCTCCATATTTCTGTCTATAAACCAAACACAACCCACAATTCCTTGATTCGCTCCGACGAAGAGCTAACGCTCGAAACGTCAGCTTTCGAATCTCTTTACGGTGGCCAATTCACATTTTCAAATTTCTCTGGTTCCGGGGGGGGGGGGTACTCAAAAAAGTTTTTTACGGGGAGGCTCCGCCCCGAGGTCCAACCCCTTACCCTTTTTTATACCATTTTTTCAGAAAAGGAACCC
>OMLO01000132.1_pt1 | contig 37710 bp, 21 predicted proteins | sample 1674811 | NCBI WGS metagenome assembly OMLO01 (sample SAMN06265003, study PRJEB25207) | coral metagenome | isolation source: Coral host | place: Mexico:La Bocana,Puerto Morelos, Mexico | collected 2008-11-13
TTCAAGAGATAACTGAGCGTCTAAACGTCAAAATATATCATGAAACTGGAAAATTGAAAGTTTTCAAGAAAAAGGACAAATTACACGACGCAAAAAATCACACACGAATCTCGAGTGAACATGATGATAAGTGCTGACATAGTCGGCTAAATTCATTGCTGGAATGGAAATTCTAATTCTAGACTTCATCAGGTCAGTTACAAGGGTTTCTTGGGTTGATACCCAAGAATATACCCGTTCGTAGGTCAAAATAACTATTACATATAAAATAGTTTTTATTTTAGTTGCTGCTCTGTTGGAGGTTGTAAAAGAAAACAAGGAACGTGAGGCAACTTCTATCGCAAGATCTTTGACGTTTACAATCGAATGAAATTCTTCGAACTCTGCGCAATGTGCAGGTACTTAGATTTTGTGTAAATTGCGTCTCTTACTGCGATCCAAAAATCCTTGAGATATATGTCAGAAAGACAGCAAATAGTTTTATAAATAATATTATCACAGTTAAGGAAAAGTATACAATATAAAAAGTCGCAAGAGGATTTTGCTAAACCGCGCATCAGTTTGGGCTCTAAACCTCGTAGAATCTTAGGTATAGGGTCTGTAGGTCGTTTGATTGATGGCTATATAGAATCCAAGGCTAAACGTTCGTTAAATTATAACATCTTGGAAATGATCTAGCTAAGTAAACGATGAAACTAGACATAAATAAATGTTGCCAGGTTAAATACCATTGGCATTTCTTTCAGATTCCTAGTCTCATGAAACAAACCAAACTCCAAACAAAGAGATGACAAAGTGGTTACTCAATAGGTAACTGAGACCCAATGTGAAATTTACGTCGTAAAACATCTTCGTCTCAACAAATTTCTAGACCAGCATATGTTGTTATTTTACTGCGTGATATTCATAACCGGAAAATTCGAAATTTATCAAATGGGTGTGCCAATCTTCAAGGAATATTATCACAATAAATCGCGTTATTACTTACCGCTTATGGTTAAGGCTAAAACGAAGACAAGTCTTTCCATCCTTCCTGCAAAAAGAGAGAAATTTCAAAATTGTATCGATCAGACAGACAAATGTTTTTCTTTTTTACAGGAAAACAAAACTTAATTACCAACGGGTGAAATACACGAACGAAAATCAAAATTGTTATGGAGTATTAGCATAAATATTGACTAACAATAGCCCGTCTGCCTTCGTCCTGTAAACGCTGTATAAGCAGACCGCTCGGAGGTATCGAATACAAGGACTGATACCTGCCTTCGTACGGTGTTTGGAGTGTGAGAGGTTAAGTACGATTTGCAGTTACGTCAGTTGAAATTTCTTGTTTCTAAGAACCACGAAGGTTTCCACAAAGAACAACACGGCTGCTTGTAACAGGTAGAAGGCAGGTTGAAATCAAAACCTTTCACAAGTCATTGTGGAGAAAGATACAACAAAAGAACGCTGGCACTTCCTAGTGATTCTTACCTTGAAAAACAACCAAACCCCCAAAAAGTCCTTGTCGAACTTTGTCGGTTGAACCAAAATGGTTTTCAAGTTTCTGATTTCCTTATTTTGACGTGTCTTATCTGGGAGTCTTATTTAATCAACTACACATTCCAAACTCATGACCCCGGCATTTTCTCACTCACCTTGCATGAATATTTCAGAGCAAATGTCAAGAAAGGTGTCGTTTCGGGAACTGGAAAATCCACTCTGAAAATCTCCACAAATAATGAAGAAAAGAGCAATTAAGTTTCCGAAGTCAGTATTTGGCGACTTAATTTTGCTCTGCTATACGGGGAATATGTCGGAAACCAGGTCACAAATTATTTGCTGCAGGCTCAGCCACCCAGCAACTTTTTCAACTAACAAGGGGCGACAGATTGTTGACACCACCAGTCAAAATCCTCTTTATGAAGTATCTGCCTTTGTTCTTTTTTTATTAAGCCAATGAGAAATACTACACTAGCAGTACTGCAACTGTGTGGGACTTACTAAGGCGAAGAAAAGAAAACAAACCGTTTGCATGAAAAACCGCCGGGCCTTAAGATGTTCCTTTGATTTTTGGAAAGCAATTATTAATTTTTCGAACGTTTTCAACTGTGTTCTTTTATTTCATTTCTCTCTTTTTTCGCACATTCAGTAGAAAAGTATATTTCTTGATTGCTGGGTTTTGGACTCTGTGATAAGCTTCTGTGATTTGCATAACATCAGCCCGCTACAAACCGAACCACTGATCACTCAGTGACTCTAAACAGGTTGTTTACAATGAGCAGGTGCTGAGGTCATGAACCAAACCGTCTTCAGTTCTTTCAGTAATCTACGTTTATATTTTCTATGCCAATGTGTTCAATACAATTGTTCGTATCGGTTTTGTGACTTAGCATAGTGAAATACGGTAATTCTCAACAGGATTATGGAGAGGGCCTAAGTAGTTTTTATTTCTCGGTTTGTAAGTTATTGGTACACTGCTTCACTGAGCAATGAATGACAACCTCTGCGCGCGCAACATGAACAGCTCTTTCAGTGTGACAGTCTGTCCTGTTCCCGACGTTATTAATTTTATCCTCTCTTTCTCTTTTAGCTTGACATCTTTCTTCTTTTTTATCAATTGACCCTTTTGTGCATATGCAAAGAAACACCCAAACTGGACTAACAAACTTAGATGTTGCCCTCCATTCTTTTAGTTCAAAGAGAGTATGATCATAGTCTCTTGGTGTCACACAGCGCTAAATCGCAGGCCTGGTCGCTAATTAATCTCACACACAGTCTAATCTGTAGCATTGAAGCACTGAAACTTTCAGCATTGTGGTGATCGGGAAACTTTATCTTATGTTAAAAGGTAAATCATGGCGATTTTTGGTCAAAGCAGCGCCAAATTTTGACAAAGTACTTTTCCTCGTACGAGAAATTCTGATTATTTTTAAATTTTGACAAAGTATTTTTCCTCGTACGAGAAGTTCTGATTATCACGCACCATTAAAGAACAATAGAGCTAGAGGCATCTCTGCTCCTTGAATTACTCTGCAACTGAAAAAAACTTATGTTTCAAAGATACAGACTTAAGAAAACGCCTTACTGTTCCCAACAGATTCAAACTAGATCTCTCATATGAACTTCAGGAATAACGTGAATATCAAAATGTAGATCGCCAAAATTCTTTATTACAATCGCTTTTCAAAGAACAATGTAGAACAAGGAGTGTTTGGCAAGGAATCAATAGGTTACTGGGAAATGAATCCAGATTCACCAACTAACTAACTAAACTTAAAGAAAAAGATATCGCTCGTGCAAACCCTATATCAGTAAATCAGTAAATTGGATCCTCTTTAGCCTCTCGGATATATGACGAGCCCTCTTAATTTAAACGCTTTGGAGTATCGACTCGGACCTATTAAATGTAGTGATAGATATTTTCAGACCCAAAAACAGGTCTTTGACAGCGTGGAGTATTTTATTCAGTTGTGAAAGCTCGGAATTTTGGTATCAATACTTTTCGGTAATACAACGTTATGGGACAAAGATGAATCATCTATATTTTTTCTTAATTTATTCTTTATATAACTCCTGGTATGTTTGCTCACTAAGCAATTACATGAATTGTGTCTTCCAACTTTTTACAAAAGGATTAATCAACTTATTCCACTCCAAAGTATGTATACCCTTTGAGTGCAAGAATTCATCTGCACAAGGCTCTTGCATAGCATTAAAGTACATGAAAAAACATTTACAAATGATTGTGAGCTAAGCTTGTTAAAGATATGCAAGATTAATGATTAGGGACTCTTGGCACTGTCATATGAATGCAACGAGAGTGTTTGTCAATAATTTTTAAAGACTCCTCTGAATGGTCTTAAAAGCTAATTTTGAGCGGCATGGCGCCGATATCTTTTTACCTTAAAATAGTACAGCCGAACCTCTTTAAAACAGACACCTTAGGGGCGTAGCTGAGTGCCTCATTACGGAATTTATCATCTCGTAGAAAGAGACTATGTGAATTCTGCGCGTTTCTCTGGTACCGAAGTGTACTGTCCGCAACACAGAGATGTCTGTGTTTTAAAGGTGTCCGTAAAGAAAGGTTCGACTTTATCAAGTCAGCTCCTTTTCTTGATGAGATATCAGTGCTATTGGTCGTTATAAAATGTACAAGTAAATTGATATGGCTCGTCAAAAATATGCATGACATTTTCTTAGATTTGTAACTAATCAGTCTTGAAGTAATTGTCATTTTCAAACTTAATTCCACGCTACCCGGAGTTAGTTACTGTGTCCTTTTGTGTTCGCCATTTTCAAGTTCTTCAACCGCGACTTTGCGCGGTATTTTTCTCGTTCAACTTGTTCGGAGACCGGCAGTCCTCGTTTCTTGATGTCAATATCCAGTTTCAACTTATTATCATTGTTTACATCTGATGTTCGTCTTGGCCTCCAGCCTCCTCATAATTCTTGCTGCAGTTTCGTTTAGACAAAGCATACTCGCTCCTCAGAATAGAAGGAACCGTCTGGTGGCGCGAAGACGAAGAGCTTGCCACTCTTTGAGGAAAGAAAGCCGGGATCGTCGAACAACAGCATCTGGCCAGCACTTTTTTAAACCCCTGGCGGTAATTTTCACTGAAAATGGCGTAAATCGCTGGATTGAAAGCGCAGCTGGCGCGCATTAATATCTCACACGTAAAGTAAAGTGATTCAGAAATCTCAGCGTCTTGAAAGAAAAACATGAATGTAGCGATCTGCAATGGTAACCAGGATACGATAAACAACACTACTACCGCAATGAGCATTTTCACGACCTTCCTCCGTGAATTGCGCCGCTTCAATAAATTTTTGGATTCTTCCCTCTCCGCTTCCCCAGGAGGCTTCATGTACCACAGATGACGACAGATCACCGTGTATAATACAGTTATTACGCAGATAGGAATACAAAACATCACCGAGAACAAAATCAGCGCGTAGTTTTTAGGCGCTGTTTCATTATCAAACGCTGGTTCCCAATTCTCGTTGCAGGTCAAGCTCCCGTCCTCATCTTCAATCACTCGCAACACCCACAACGTTGGCATTGCCACGGCGATAGAAGTCATCCAGATGACGGTCACAATCCAGTTGAAGACACGTTTATTGATGATGCGCCTTAGTGGCATCAAGATGGCGAAGTATCTATCAAAGGCGATGGCAGCTAGAGTTAGAACTGAAACAGGGACCAGCATGTACTGACCGAAATTCACAACCTGGCAGAAGAAGACGCCCAGACTGCGGTTACTCATGGCCCAGCTGGATCCTTCAAATATCATAATGATCAAGGGAGGCGTGGCTACTAATGTGTAGAGTATGTCTGCGCAGGCCATGTTCACAATCAGGTAATTTGTTACAGTGCGCATGCGCAGACTTTGCAGGACGACACAGATCACCAAGGAGTTTCCAAAAAACGAGCCAATCATGACCAGTACTGTAGCGACTGTTTTTATGATCTGTATTGGCACACTTGATTGCCCCATTTCCCATGTACCACTAGAGACATTTTGTGACATGCCACTTGAGTTATTCATTTCCTCCTGTGACAAAAATATTAATAAAAGATTTGATATATTCCAAAATTTTCAATTCTATTTGGACAATTACTCTACCTGCTAGTCCTTTTTTGTATAATTTGAATATTCAATATCAAGATATGATCACGGTAAGAGAGTGAATCCCCCATATAGACCTTATACCCAAGGCAATGTCTTTAAGTTATTTTTTTTGACATGCTACCCAGTTCTTCCGCAAATGTTGCTCGCGTGTTGCATGGCTGTTTTCGCGGAGGATGTCTCACGATGTCTCGTTTTGTTATAAAGCAAAGGAAAATCTCCCACCCTGTGGGGATGCCTTCAAAGAAGTAAAGCAGCTTTGACTCTCTTACCTTCATCTTATCTTGCTTTTATACAATAACAAGGATAAGAAATCGAAACAAACGTGCATTAAATTATTGAAAAAGTGCAAACTCTTTTAAATTAAATGCACGATGAATGTATTGAGGTTTCAAGAAGAAGATAAAATATAAGTACACAAAGCAGTAAAATATGAAACTACAAGAGACAAAAGCATGTAAACAGTATGAGAGATACTTAACAAAATGCCATCTTCAAGCACTTCAATTCAATATTGAACTCATTCATAAAAGAGGGGAATTTTCCTTTTTGAAAAAACAAACTGAACGAACAGTAAAAGAGAACAGAAAATACTGAAACAGTTCATCACCTCAGCTCAGTGAGAATAATGTGATGGGCAAAACAGTTTCCAAGAGGTAATACTTGTTTTCAGGTAATATGACTTAAAAGAAAAACTCACCGCACTGTTTATACTAATACTGAAGATTAACAGTCCATCATGACGCATTATATTTCTGTGTGAATTCAATCATTGCAAACAGATTTCCAGGAGTGCTTTAAGTCATTTTGAAAAGTACTAGAATGGTCACATATCGCTAAGAATGTCAAATGTCAGGATTTATGTTGATCACCTTCTGTTCTGGCTATATTGTATTGTTGACTGTTGTTTTGTGTCGAGCAAACTTACGACAAATATAGATGTTTGGGTACTATGGCGATCCTGGATCTAATATCAATATATTTTAATCAAAAACCAGTTGTACGCTCCAAATTTCCTTCATCTGGTCAACAGTACAAACTACGAGACGCCAATATTTCCTGTTGGAAATCCTGCTTTCAAATTTTAGACTATTTATCCCGGGTCAACTATATCTTGATCTTAGCATTAAAAATTGCCATATTTGTGTTCTTTTCTAGCCCTGAGTAGAGTAAATTCGTGACACATTTGACAAATGGGATGCCAGTAACAAGTAAATGAGATTTCCTTATTCAATGATTAGATATCAGATGTTATATCCTGTTCGATGTACTTATGATGTTGTCTTTTTCTTGAACAAAGTAAATGAATAAAAATATTGTGAGTTCTAAGTTGTCTAAAATACTGAATATTTAATCGTATTAGAAATCTGATTCAAAACACCCACAGGATTTCATTAACGCCTCTCCAGGGAAACGGCTGGCAAAGCAAAACCTTCGTATTGGAAAAAGAGATTTTTTAAAAGAAAAAGACACTGACTTCAGTCAAGCGGCTGGTTCCATTTAATCAACATTTGAATTGTTATTTTTTGTTGTGTGTTTTCTTAGCTGTCCTGACTTCGATTGAACTATTTAACAGGAAATTATGCTCTGCTTCAACTCCCTTTGAAATAACAAGGGCGTTTCTTATGAAAAATAAACTCAGTTACAAACGTTTCCTGCCAGCATTAAACAGACAAGCATTTCCACAGCGTAGAAAGCTAAAAATTCCCTTAAATTTTCAACATTCGCTCTCCATCTTACTGTTTTTACTGAAACGTATGACAATTTTTGATAAATAGCTGCTAACTAAAATGGCAATCTTGAGTTTTATGAGTAATATTTTTTTTCCAGAGCTAAATATTGTGTAACTGAATGATCTCTGCCACTGAGTATCGTGTCTAGTTCTGCACGCCACAAAACGTTACTTACCAGCTGTATGCCAAAGTAAAAAATAATCAAGTCTTACCTTGTATTTCACACCCAAAAAATCAAGCGTGCATTTCCCCCAAAGGCTATAAAGATGTCGCGGAGATTTGTACTTAGGCGATAATGAATATATACCTTGTGACGGTTTTTCGGGCAATTCCGTCATGCGAAATAATGACAGCAATTAGAAGAGTGAGTAGCTACTTTTATATAGGTACGTAGGTCACTAGAAAAGTGATAATGTTTCCCATAATTTTAATGATAAATAAGCGGTTGTGGAATAAGTGGATATCTGTTTCCATGTCCCAAAAAAAAGAGGAAATGAAGCCAGATCAATTAAACAAAAGCCATTTTCTTTCCGTTTTCTTTAAAATTAAAAGATCCATTGTCCGTTTGTCGCGCGGGTTGTTGTTAATTGTCACATTTTGTTTTAGAGTCAACACCATGAACAATATTCACGAGTTTTGTTTTCTGCAGTTTTTCTTACGCTTTTCAGTGTGTAAATAGTTTGTTTTGTTAAAAAAAAAATCATTTCGCCATTTCCACGGGTTTAAATGTTCAAGGAAAGGTTTTCATAGTTAATTTCCCAATATGTATTGCCTTGGTTGATATAATTTCCTTTAAAGTGAAAACAAAAATAAACAGCTTTCTAAAAATCAAAATACACAGCTTGATTGTCATGTAAATTTTCATTGCCATTTAAATTTTCAGGCAAATTCTATATTAAATGTGTATCGCGTGTCATGGTTATAAAAAGAAACAAAAACAAACACGAGAACATCAATTTAAAGTAAGCTGTAAATTAATAGCATTTGTACTCCTATTTCTGTTATTGAAATGTGCGGAAAATGGACAATACAAGCCTAGAAACTGAAAGAGAAAGAGTATAGGACTTGCACAGTAATCAGAGGTTTATATAAAGATTAATACTGTCGCACTACATAACAGATTCTTTGAAAAAAAGAGAATTCCTTTAGCAAATGTTTTCTCAATGGAATTTACGATCTCTGACGAAACGACTATTTAGAATATGATCTTGTTTGCCATAAAGCAACAGATTTAACTCACTTTTCCCGGTCAGAAGATTGAAAATGGCATGTTGTATTGATCTGAATATCATGTTAAATAAGTTGACAGTCACGTCTGAAGCACGTATTGTGAGTTTCCTCCTGTTTAGAATTTACCGTACTAATAACATTGTTTTTTTCTTAAATTTCAATTATAAGTTTAGTTTGTGGTAGTTTTACTTTTCACATAATAGGCGTTTTCAGTTGCTTTCGGGTCCATGTGCATGCGGTACTGCAAAAGTCATTAAATACTAACGAAAAGAACCAAAGGTTCAGCTCTTACTATGGCAATCCTTTTTAAATAGAAATATATACTTATTTATTTATTGGCATTTTTAAGATACTACACGCTTCTTCAAATAAACGTTTCGGTGAACAATCATCTTCCAACCACTTTGGCATTCAATGCATATAATTTCCGTTTTCTCCTTCCTAAGATCATTCTTTATACCTCTGTATGACAGGAAAAGTAAACAGTTCATTCCAAACAGTTAAATTTCCATGTTTGGCTTTTATCTGCAAATATTAGCAGCTATACCTGGATAACAGATGAATAAAAGTACAAACTTCAGAAAAAATCCTCATAAAATAAACTGTTCTTGAGATTTATTTATCTTTAGTTTTTTTTTTTTTTTTTTCAACTTTTAAATTTGTAGCAATTATTTTTACAGTTTGACTGAGCTGTTAGGATCTCAATGCTTGCTGCAGTAAGGTAGCTAGATTATAGGCGATAGCGATCACACCAGAAACCACAATGCTTCTGCAAATTTGGACGGTAATGCTACAATTAGAAGCGAGTAAGGTTAAATCAAATAGAGAACCATACTGCTCTATTTGCTCAAACACAACAATTACACAGAAGGAATATGTTAATTATTAGCTGGCGATTTCAAGAGATATTTTAGTCAGTTAGTTAGGCATTTGAATCAACTTAAAATCCCTTACCTCACGCTGATACCACAACATTCTAGCTGGTTTTTGTTCACGTAATCTATTGATACTTCTTAGCGGAGCCTGATTCTACATCTCTTTAAAAAAATTTCCTCTTGGAAATTTATTCTCGCATTGCAATCAAGATAAAAGGAACAAAGAAAATTCATTTCTTCATTTCATTTTCCACGTTGTGTCAAGTTAAAAAAATATTTCTAGAATTTACACCTCAACAAGAAAAAAAAACAACTGCATATTTTTATGGTTTTATTTCGTGCAAGTTCTAGTTCCAAGTGACGAACAATTTTCCTAAGAATCTGGCGAAACGTTCTTATTTGCTATAAATAGTTGCCTTATAATCAGATCATTTTTCGGAAATTATTCCGCGAAATTTCATCAGCTCAGATTCGCAAGCTTTTAAAGAAAAATGCATTAGCCAAAAAGATTTGACTGTGTAATCCAAATAATATGGCTTCTTATTTAAAGTTGAGTCGCCATCATTCTAGACATTAAGTCTAATATTTCCGTTTTTATAGCATTGACGCCAGATGCCTTCAAAGTGAACCCAGAACACTGAAATGTGAAATTAAAACTTCATTCGTAAACAAGATTTAATTGTTCCACGCCCTTTTCCTTTTACAAGAAAAAAGATAAAAGTTTGCTGTCAACTAAGAGGGCCGTCGATCGCTTGCTAAAGAGCAAAAGCAAATATATATTGTTATTAATTCTGGAAACGTGCCAGATCGTTCGCATAATAATACGAGTGGTACAATATTCATCCGAAAATTTTAATTTTCGTGTGATTAATGCCGACATTTTTCAAGCTTGCTAAAGGTGACCTGTGTTAATCTCCCTGATCTTGTTCTATTTTGTTTTTTTGTTACTTAGAATTGATGTTTATCTTATTTAATAAGCGGTTTTATCGATGTTTCCCTGGATTATAGGGTAAGTTTGCATACGACGAAAATGTCTTTATATAAAAACGTCGTTTCACAAAAGCCTCTGACATTTTCGAATTAAAGTTGCAAGAAAACAAATTCAAAGAAACCAATCAATAACCTTCAAACGTAAATCGAAGGACATTTGGATCGTAACTTTCAATTTTTCTGTTAGATGCGTGAGATCAAGCAAATATTTTTGGCAAATCGTTTTGCAGTTCCTCAGCTTCAAACCACTCATGTTATGTTGTTTACGAGAGAATAAAAGGTAGATCGACTTAATAAGACGTTGATAAATGTATTAAGTGTAGATTTACTGAAAGAACTCTTTCGTTTCATAAGCGAATACAGAATCAACGACAAGGGGGAAAGTTCAATACGTTCCAAGAAAGCTGCTAGCCTTGCCTACCTTCAGGTGGCAAATATTCTTCGCAATTCAGTGTAGTTCTTTAAGCTAGCGGTTTAGTTGAAATAAACGAGTGGAATGATCAAAGCGGAAAAAGCTGCAAAGAAAGTTTTAAAATCAAGAACATACTGTCCTACGAATGATGCAATACAACTCTTTGGTGGCACTTTGGTTGCTCTGCATTATGTGAACTCATGAACAAAAAAAAACAAAAACGTGATATGCAAAATTAAAACAGGTGAAATTCATGGGTGCGAATCTCAGTCACATTGGACTATTCCCTCCTATCCCCTCCTAAGGGACAATATTCACTTCGTTAATAATGACTTCTGAATGTTTTTAATACTAGAGACGTACGATTGGCGTAACATATGTAGCTAATGCTAAAACCTGTTCATAAACAATGAACCCAAAAATTAAAAAATATTTTTCACTTTCATGGACATAAGGAGTTTGTAGTCAGAAATATAATTTTATCTCGCAGAATACGTGAATGGCTGGTACTTTCTGGTTGAAATCTTTTCAGTGCAGAAAACTTTCTGTTTTCTTTCAGTTTTATTTCTAATGTTAGTTTTTTTCATATCGAATCACTTTTTTTTCAGTAACTTTTGGCGATTTCAATCTCATTCTAGTAACTTGATTTTGTATGTATTTATTTATTTGATTTATTTCTGTATTTGATCATTTTGATTATTTGTTGCCATCCGCGCAGAACAATAAAACTTATGGAGTCTTTTGTTGAAGACTCACCTAAATACGTTTAAACCGATAAAAGCTGTCAATTGTTACTTGATTCTTAACGTGAATATCATTTTAAGTTCATTAAAAGTAAGTTTGTGAATTGAAAAGAGTTTGTCTGGATTTTTTGTGAGATTTAGGCGTTGATTTGAAAACAATTGACTAATCTTCTGTCTTTTGAGTGACATAGATCATAAAACTACCGAAACCCATTAACCAACAAATAAAAAAGCAAAATTACTATAATGAAATCTATTTAATACTTTTAAGGGATATATTTGCTCAGGAGATGGACCTAATGGAAGACGGTAATGTACTTTCAAAGCTGGCTTTATCTCCCAGTGAAATATTGAAACGATAAAACAAATTACATTCTATTTTATTCAGTTGTGCAAATGTTTTGGGATTCATGGTAAGAGAAAATTAGATGTAAAGGAAATGACTATAGTATGCTATAACGCGTTGTAGGTTTTAATGACGCAGAATGACAAAAACTTCCTCCGTCAAAAAAAAGACAACAAAAAAAAGAACCATGAATTACTTGCATTTTGAAATGAAATGCTAAAACTCCGGGAATTCTTTTCAGTTAAAATCGGCGAGCCGAATAAACTACCGAGTTTTTTTTTCAAAATCTTCAATGATGGCTAAATAGTATCGCAAATTAATTTTGCGGTTATTTTAAGGTAAGAGTTGGTAGGCTAACCAGAATGAAAACCGCGACTTTCTGCGATAAAATGAAATTAAGTTTCTTTACATAAATGCGGTTTTTAATTCGCAAACGTAAAAGGCATAGAACGGCTAGCGACACCATGTTATTAAATTAAGGCTAGAATTAAAAAACTATGGGCGACAAAAGTTAATCCAGAGAGTTAAAGGAATCAAGTTATTAAAAAGAATATTGTCGGCAGAAGGACAATCACCTACAAAACGACAAAAAAGAAGAGGATAATCTGTTTTAATTAACGTAGCTGAAATCTGCTTTAACGCACACGCTTGCGCTACCTAAATTGCAATCTGTTCAGCCCTTTCATGCATAAATTCAAATTGCGCATTCAGATCCCAGTAGTTACTATATGAATCCGCGTTAAATATTATATTTAAAAAAAGTCTCGTACCTGAATAATGTGCCACTCTGATTGATTGATATGAAACGGCCCAGGCAAGTCGGTTTTGCGAAGGATTTGGATGGATTCGCCCTAATTCAACGTGTCCATTAATTGTTAAAAGACCTGATGAACTAGTTATCCCTGAAACGGCTGCATAGTCAGCGGTTCCCACTTTACATGTAACCCTATTAGTTTTCATCCGCTATAAGAGATAAACCTGGAGACTGGGTACAAGTGACTGAAAAACAGGAACCATGAGAGAAAACAAACAAAGCGCGCTGGAGTCAGTTGGTTTAACGTAACATTTTTTTTCTAGCATCAAATGTAAAACTGACCTTATTAAGACTGGCCGATTCAAACTAAACCAATTTGTGGAGTTCCGTATAATTTTAGAGAGTAAGAACCCTTGGCCAACAACCTTGTAAGTTATTTGCAATTGAACTTTGTCTTAGGTTTGATATATCTCAGACGTTGAGAAGCAAACTGATAATATCATATCAATCTTTCAAAGAAAAAATAGACGGCATCTTCGACAAGGTTGTGTAACTTTTTTGACGAATCAGTTGGCCTTAATAAATTAACGTGGTTCACACAGTTTATTCACCTGATTCCCATGACAGTAAATTTCCGCTCCACGGCAAATTGAGCATCTCCGCTAAGTTTTGATCATCAGTTGATTCTCCGTTGGGACAGTAGACATGTAAATTCAACAGTTTATGAATTTGTGTAAGCTCCATTTTGATACAAGAATACGTTATCGGTAGAGATTTCTAGTTTGCAAAAATCGACGAAGTTTAACCGATACCTTTTGCCTTCAACTGAGAAACTCCCGTTTGTCAATGTACACGGAAATCTGTAAAATAGCAACCTGCTTGTAATAAATCACCTTGGACAGAGAACGCCCTCGTAACTCGAACCTGTAACTTCATAAAATAGAACATTCGTGTCATCTGTCGGCGCAACGTTATGATCTTCCTCAATCAAAATGCTTGCATAGTGTTTCAGATCCTGTTCAGATGGATCTTAGTTTCAGCGGCTGCGTCGGTCCAGCGAAAATTTACGAAACAGGTAGTTTTAAAAAATAAGAAATATTAAATTTTGCAATTTACAGAAAGCTGCTTTGCAATCTTAATGTCATTTCCAAAATCTCTCAACAGTACTAGAGACTACTTGAGATTTTAATGATAGACTGACATTTCAAGACAAAAAAAAACTTGAAATTGCGACGTTGCTTGAATTTCTGCTAAATTGTAAGATAAAAACTCACCTCCATAATGTAAGAAAGCCAAGCAGCCTAAGCTGTTGCACAGCATCTGATGCTAATCGCATCAACTTCAGTGAAAAATTCATATTAATTTTTATTGTTCTTCGCTTTCGCTTTATTGAAATTTATTGTTGCTACCAGGGAAACGACCTACAGAGCGTTATTAACACTGAGTTTTTGCCAATTGTCTACAATGCAGGAAACACCTGAACAGGCAAAAAGCCAGTCTTGTAATCATATTGGTTAAAAACTGGTGTTAGTTACAAGTTGAAAGTTTCCATGTTTTGCCAAAAGGGCAAAATGACTTAATTTTCTCTTTCGTAAGTTTGATTTTCGACAAGAAAAGCATACAAAAGGCTAAATACTTTTGTTAAAATAGATTTTGGATAGCCTCCGATTAGCTTCCCATTTTATGACTGCCTGGGTAGTTGCTAGGTTACTGTGATTGTGTGATAAATAATTGAATAACATGGTCGAATAACCTCTGGCCGAAGAGGACAAAGAGTGTTGCATTTACCTAAAGATATGATTTGTCCCACCAAAACGTTTGGTTTTAAGATTTTTACAGTATAAAATTTTCATCCTTTGGGTTTGCAACATTATAAGTTTTACCGAACACACTTTAAGTCTTGCCGTGGGTGAAGCCACATGAACTCACATATTTGTGAATTATTATTCCATTAGAAAATCTTTCACATGGGAACCCTCGAGCTCAGAACACTCATTTATATTATTGCCTGTAAGCCATAGACGTTCCTCAGTGTATGTATTCTATAAACTGAACCTGTCTTGCATGTGTTGTTTTGTTGCCCAACTATCAACAGCACCTCTGAAGCGGTACGCGCGCTCCAACACTATGACGTCATGCTTCGGCGAGGCTCTGTTTGAGATCAAAGATGGCGATTTTAGATCCACCATGACTGACTTATACAATCATGAATGCTACGAAGGATTCTTAAAAGGTGAGAAAAACGCCAAAATTCATGTTTCCTTCTACAGAGTAAATAATTTCAATATTCTTAAAAGCGTAAAGCACTCGCTGCGGGGGTGAAGCCGGTAAATATTCTAATTTGTCACCCCGGATGGCCAGTCATGGTTTTGATCCAATTTTCTTCAGTGTATTATTTCGGATTTAAAGCCCTTCCTATCGCGCTTTTGTCGGATTTTTTTCAAGCAAATAATGATTGTTAGCTTTCTTCCATTCCTGTTCAATTCGATGTCTTTAAGGTACCGACATGATAAAAGCGCTTTCCTGTGGTTATATTGTTTAATTCTGATTCAACCTGTGGTTTGTATGTTCACCGGCTCATCATTTCCGAACAAACCGTCCCAGACTATATCTGAAAACAGACAACAATCTTCTTATTTACTATGACGGTTCTCATATTAACGCTTTGACCGATGATCGCGAAGTATCGTAGTCTGCGATCATGAACTTTATCTGTGTTTTGCTTCAATCCTTGATTTGTTTTTCGCATGTTGAAAATCTTAATTAAACACTTAAAGATGATACTTTTTCGACACAGATGGAATATCAATCTCTTTTAGCGTGCATTATAAAAAATACTTTAATGATACAAAGCGCCCGCAACTCTTTAAAGATTTGCGCTACTATCTTCTTAGAATTAAGAGGGCGCCTTTATTAACACTGAGCAGGCTATGTTACTATGCGAGATCACTTTCAGTAAGGCAAGTGTACTAGAGGCCACACGAAGGGTGACTTAAAGCAATTTAAAAAGCATAACCTTGTAAACCGAATAAAAATAATAGGGCAGATCTAATAGCCAATGTTTTGACCAGCACAATTTGCTTTCAGCAGTAAGCGGCATATTACTGTCGGAATATTAGGCAATTAATAAACCTTAATTACTGTATTGCCGCAGTCCTTGCCTCGTAATTATTTTCAATTTATTTCTAGTTTCCATTTGTATTGGCTAGAATCAGATTGCGTCTTTCGATCACTGCAGCATACAAGATTTAAGCTGTCCATGCACAGTCTGCTTGTTTGCTCGTTTTTTTGTAGCTTTTGCTATTTTCCGGTGCTTTATCCATAATTTCCTTTGGCCAGCAAAGTAACTGCTGACTAATTTACGTACCTCTTTGCGCTTGCTCCGTTCTCTTGCCATCCAGTTGCCTCAGTTACTCATAAACCGTCTTGAAAGAAGTACTTCAGTAAACTATATATCTTTAGGTGATTTGCCTTGGCACTGAACATTGCTTAGACGTCTACATAGCGTTCCGTATCATATCCAAGCATCTTTTATGATTCAGACATATTTTTTTATTCTTATTTTCGTCAAGGCGAGAGACATTAAAGAAGGCACTGTCCAGCCATGCACCTGAGATGTGTGTGTGTTTTGTTATTAGTGGGTGTCGACGTCATTTGGGCTGGACTGACACGTGAGTTATCTTGCTACTTCCTATTGGTCAATTTTAAGATTGTTGAAGGACATAATACTGACCGCTGCATTGCTTGTGATTTTTACCATTTTAAGGTTTCACCCACTTCAAAATCCAGAAATTTTTCTGAGTTTGTTTATCAAACTTACTTACTTACTTATCAAACATATTTGCGTTTTATTTTAGAGGATTTTAATCAAGTATTCTATCTCGGTTTTGATCGGTACAATGGAGATCGTCTTTATGATGATTCATTGCACAACAACAACGCGACCCTCAAGTCTGCTTTCTTGGATAAAATACCCGGCAGCTGTGGCAGGTGCGCTAGGGTGTGTTGCGGAGGAACTATTCCTGTAGATGGGGCTAAGTTCGTTGGTGAGTACTGCTACTACTATTACTACTACTACTACTATTACTAATAATAATAATAATAATAATAATAATAATAATAATTTTTAATAATGAAAACTTTATTGACTTCATTCAAATTCCTATTAACAAGTTATACCAATACCCAAAATCAAAATCTAAAAATATCGCCCGGCCCGGCTGGCAAGCTGGCTGGTTTATCAGTACTGACTGGCTTGCTGCATGGTGTTCTGAATGGCCCATTAGATCAGTTACTTCTCTTTCATGCCATTTTGTTCTCAAATGTAGGTATCCCTTACATCGACGTTATGATTGCTCTTATGGTACAGCTAAAGGATACATCAGGGACAATAGTCCTTTTCGAGACTATCGGAGGACCACCAAAGTCTAATCACGAGGAACGTAAGTCAATTCCCCGAACAATACTGAAAACATGAGGACATAGTTGATCATCGCAGTTATCACACAACTTAAGCAGCTGTGAAATTAAATCCCGTTCAGGCCTTAATATTTTTTCCGGCTTTAATTTCTCAGTTGCATATAAAGGTCTGTACATAGCTTCGATGATCAACTATTTTGTCTTCATATCTTTCACTGCAGTTCAAATATATGACATTCATATATTCATTTGAATACTCAACTTAGCTTATTGATCGTGTCCTTTCCTCTGAGACCATGATTTTTATCTTGGTATAAACGGCATAAGCTTTGATGAGCGGTTTTTTCTGTTAGAGCAAATGTCGACTTCATATATTTGTTTTATAAAAAAAACTAAACTAATTCCTTGTAACTTCAGCCCAATATTTATTACAAGTGGAAAACGCCAGGGTACGCTGGTTTCATCGAAATGAAAACGGCTCCACTGTGTTCAGTATCGTAACAGACGGCCCTGTTCTGTCCAATGGCAAATGGTATCACCTGGCTGTGATGTATGACGGACTGCGAGGTAGTGCCAGGATATATGTTGACGGTAAACTGAAGAAACAGGAAACCGCTGACCCTGGTGTATTTTTGTCCCGAGACTGGTCTAAATATGCCGGTAGGTGAAAGTGGAGATATTTTGCTTCATACAAGACTACAGTTATTCCACTTATTTTTGCGCGTGAAATTTTTAAACGTCAAATTTTTTCGTCTTCCTGTGAATACAGGTATAGGTGAATATGGCGGACGAGGCCGCTTGGAAGGCTATGTGGACGAGCTATATATATACAATAGGTCTCTCCCAGAACCAGCACTTAACGCACTTATTCAAAAGTGTCAGGGGCCGAAGAGCACTATGGTCCTGCACTTGAGTTTTGACAAGAAAAGTGGGACTAAATTTCTGGATGATTCTGGACTTCTAAACCACGCGGTGATTGGTGGACCGCCTCTGCAACCAGGCCAGCCGACTCCAGCACCTCCTCCTCGTAAGTGTACTTTGTATATTTCATAGAAGCTTACAAAGTTAAGAGCTAGAAAGATCAAGTACTAAGTATCTTGGCTAATTTTTCTCTACCAGGCCCCGCTTATCGTCCGCCCGCTTTTTCGATCGTCTTCACTGACCGAGAGCTTGGAACAGGCCAGCTTAAAGTACAATTCCCCCTAACTAACAAAATTATATCCATCTCATCAAATCTTCGGATTTAGATGGGCTTTTTCTCTGTGAAATATTCTATAGACAGGAAAGCTGACTGCAATATAGTTTTCAGGAAAGTCTCGTGGCAACCCCTGACTGACCAATGCCCCTCTTGGCGATAATTCTTCAAAAATTTTGTTTTAAAATCTTTCTTCCCTTTCAGCCGCCAAAGGAAGCTGCGGAAATGGCGTTCAGTTAAACGCGGGACAGGCCGATATTAAACTTGATGGGAAAACGTTCCGAAACAAACCAATAGACGGTGTAACCCTTGCGCTGTGGTTCAACGTGACGTCAGTGAAAGGAAAGCATTACCTGTTTGACACGATTGGCGGACATTCAACGCATAAACACGACCAGTATCTGCTGACCATAAATAACGGAGCCATTACTTGGAGTCACAACGATGAAAATGATAAGAAGCTCTTTTCAGTAACGACTGATCCCATAGTAATTGAGAGTACGTATAAATGTTGCGCTTTGTTTTGCTTTTTTGAACGTATACCCTAGAAAGACGGGGGCTCATCTAGAGACACTCGCCGTTTCTTCGTTCCGTCAGTTTGTAGAGGTTAGATATTGTGTTTTGGTATATATATATATCTCTTAGCGTAGGTTATCACGGTAAGTGCGAATAAATAGGATGGTATGCAACGGTCATATAAAGAACCTTTTTATCTGGAACATGGCCGTAAGCCGGCTGAAATTGACACATCTAACCTCTTTGGAATTGATGACGTATTGTGGACATTATCGTACAGCAGTGGTATATGTAATAACAACGAATGATCTTACATAAAAACTGCAGTTGGAGACTGGTTAACATTGTCTACTATTGTACATCGCAGAGCAATGGGTGCATGTAGCTGTGACGTACAGTGATGCCAGTAAGCAAGCCAAAGTGTTTATCAACGGCAACCTTAACAAGCAGGGGCCTGGATCTGGCCGACTGTCGGAAGACTGGGACAGCTATGCGGCATTTGGTAAACACGAAGGAACTGTGACGGATGTTGACACACTGGATGAAATATATATGTACAACAGGGAACTGTCTCCATTTGAAGTTAAAACTCTTTATGACAACTGCAACTTTGGCTTAGCCAAAACACGTAAGTCGGCTGGCCTATAGGTGTCAAAAAGTGACAAAAAAGTGCATTTTATAGTTCTACTTATCCGCTTAGGGCCAAATGATGCACCTCCACTCGACTTGCTTTTCGACAATCAATTACTTGAGAGTTGGAAACGATATGAGAATTGAATTAGCAAAATTCCTTATTGTTTGGTTAGTCAAAAGCGTGCATGCTCAGCTCTACATTCACCTTAGTTGAAAGCTCACGAAAACAGCCTTTTCCCAGCCCCTTGTCCCGTTTCTTCATAACAGCTAGTAAAATTTTCCTGGAAAAGTAAGAGTCCGAGAAGCTGGCTTCCCTTGGTGTTTATCAAAATTCCTCAATTTTTGTTTCTATGTTATACAGATTTTAGAACATATAGATCTCTGGTGTTAAATTATGTGGTTTTTCTATTTCAGCGAGTACCGGCCAAGTGCTTTACTTCGGTTTTGATCGTGTGTCAGGAAGTAACGTGTATGATGACTCTGGCAATAGGAACAACGGCGAATTAACCAGCCTCGCTACTGTGGCAAAGACCAGTGGGACTTGTGGGAACGGAATGAAGCTGCATGGAGGTGAGTCATGGTGCAGTTACTTGGAACACGTAATCTATTGTGGCATTTACAAGGGATAAGGGGAAGAAAGAAAATTAAACTTAAGCTCAGAAGTAATATATCAAAGCAAGCACCGGGTTTGACCACATCTCAAAACAGTCTGAATGTTTGATATATCTTCTTAAAAAACAACTTTCGCAAGACTTGCTTACAAGGTTTTTTTTTACACAAAGTTTTATTCAATTTTCAGGTAATATTCTAATTAGTGGTCAGCGGATACAAAGAAAGCCGCTGTTCAGTGTGACGGTGGCTGCGTGGCTTAAACTGGATACCAACCGTGGTCAGCAGTCAATCTTCAGCACTTGTAACCCGGACAACCAGTGGAACAGCCGCGTGCAATATTCGCTAACAATCACGGACGGACGCGTAAAATGGTTTCATAAGAACGAAAAATCACAGGTAACTTCCTTTGTCTGGCCTAAAATCTGAAATTAAATAGGTCTGCAATGCATTCATAGGTCTGCAATGCATGCATTTCAGGCGGATACGAACTTATGCGTAATATGGGTGCCATGTGTTTTACCCTTGCACGCCACAGAAAAACGTAATTCACGAAATCAGTTTACTTCCTATTTAGCAGGATTTAATGCAGCTTGCCAGTTGTACTACTCACGTCTCTCTGTTTCTTTTTTACTATCTATTTGTCGACCTTTTAGACTGTGTTCAGCGCCGAGACTAGCAATCCAGTGGTGCCCGCGGGCACATGGACTCACGTCAGCTGCACTTACACAGCAACTGGTGGGAAATCTGAGATTTATGTGAATGGAATGTTGAAAAAGCAAGAGTTCACAGGCTCAGGTATTCTCTCACAGGTAAATATCTTACATAATCGTGAATCGCATTTAAAAATGACAAAAACCTTTTTAAAAGTGACTCAAATGCGGAAAGAAGAGATGGCTGGAACAAACACTGAAAAACTGGAAGTGAATTGATAAAAAGGAATTTTTATAATTACTTGTTTTTAACGCATCTTTTCATTATCCAAGTGTCTATTAGTTTTTCTGTAAATTTCTGCTTCAGTTTTTCCTGGCAGTCTTTGCTCTATCTTGGCTCACTCTAAACTAGGCGTAGTTTTGCGGTATTTAGAACCCAGTGTCTCTTGTTTTGTTTTCTCAAGGACTGGGGAGGTAAAAACAGCATCGGTAAAGAGTACGAGAAAGGGACTGATGGTAAATGGGTCGAACGAAACAGTCTAAACGGCATCATTGACGAGTTCTACTTATTTGAACGAGACTTGAAGCAAAACGAAATAACACTCCTTGCTCAGACGTGCAATTATCACAGAATAGTGCTGCACTATGGCTTTGACCTGTTCACTGGTAAAACAGTGTATGACCAGTCGGGTCTAGCAAACAATGGCCTGGCTATCAATGGCACGACATCATCCATTAACGGGACATGTGGAAAGGCTGTTAATATGACCATGGGACAACTCAAACTACCCGGCGATAATTTCAGAGAAAAACCCCAGAAGGCAATCACGATATCAGTCTGGATCTCTCTCACTACAAACAGGTTTAATATCTTTGATTCAGATTTTTTGCATCATTACCTATAGCCCCTCTAGTTCTGTACGAGTTTGTTCTGCATGCGATAACTTTATGTCATAGATTCTTCCACCATCAGAAGCATTTATTGACCCTTCTCGTACTGCCTTAATTAGTTTTAGTGGAATATATGGAATTTTTGGTAAATATAAGCGTGAACCCTTAAATTTAAAGATCGCTGTTTCAGTAGCCAATTTCCTCTATGAGACGCGCCTGCAGGGAATCATGGTAGTTGCATTCATCAAAACAAATATCCAGTGCAAGATAATGAATGCAACTACCATGATTCCCTGCAGGCGTGTCTCGTAGAGAGGATTTGGCCATTGCAGTCTTTTCACGTTTATTTGATTTGTCTTAAATGTTCCGTAGCCTAACTTGGGAGGAGCAGAAAAAGTCTGCAACTCTTGGTGAATAGGTTACCGTGGGAAAACTGCGTAACAGCTTACAACCTAGACCTGAGGCGATTGAAACGTTTCTTCCGGGATTTTTTTTTTTCAACTCCTTAATTAACTTAGTTAAGTATGCGTTGGTCAGTTTGTGGCTAGAATCAGCCGTGCGTGGTTGAAAAAACAGAGTGTCAGACTAGGTTTGTGATCTCTAGGGTGTCGTCATTTAGCTATAGCTACCGGTTAACACTTTCAGCCTAAAATTCCATTATTTCAACCACCTGCAATATTTATCGATTTTTCAGTAATTAGTCCAAATCTTGTCATTCTGACTCTACTTCTATTTCTTGCATCTTATATTCTACTTCAGGGGACGACACGAATTATTTAACACGATCGGAAGCCATTCTGATCACAAACACGACCAGTATGACTTCGCTGTGCAGGATGGGAAGGTAATCTGGTATCACCACCAAGAAAACGACAAAGAAGTATTCAACATGGTCACCCTTCCCGTCATTCCCGCGCGCAATTGGACTCACTTGGCAGTGACGTACGACGCGTCGACCATGTTGGCCAAAGTTTATGTGAACGGAATACTGGTGAAACAAAAGTCCGCGAGCGGAGACCTTTCACAAGACTGGGGTCATTTTGCCGGCATTGGAAGACATTTTTACGAAGGGACTTATTTATCTGGACTTATTGATGAATTTATTATTTTTAATTACTGTCTCAGTGACTCTGAAATTAAGTATCTTGCACAAGGGAGGTGCTCCAAAAAATAAGTAGACCACCTCGTGAAATCTCTTTTTTTATGAACATAATCTTCTTATATAACGTAGAACTGTCTCGAGCTTTTTTTATATGTCTCTTAAGGTAAATACTCTCAGTTAGAAGTAAACTTCGTTAGAAATAACTGTAAATTTGAAAGTTCGGTTAACTGCATGCATAAGAATAGTTTTTTAGTTTAATTTTACTTAAAGAACCACGATAAACAAGGTTAAATTTTCCGCTGTCTAGCGTAAAGGAAAGTTTGCGCCTGCCACCTGTTATTTAATGTTAGTTAAGGTTTCGGGGTTCGCCAAGTTTGACTACTGATGCGGAATTGAGCGCAAAACTTTCATCTTTGGGATTGCTTAATATTTTACTGTCGTCTACCTCTCTGCTACAATGAAAGATTTTAATTTTAAATTGAATTCTAAATTATTCGAGAACTGTACTACAGTTAAGGCTTGGTATGATCTTTGAATATGAAATGATAGTACCTTGTGTTGCTTTGTTCTGGGATGCCAGAGAAAAAAAGACCAACGGTAGAACTTAGAAGGAAGACCTTTTCGCTCTCAACGTGTAACTTTGTTTCTCGACCCTTCTTCCAGAACACACCCACAGATCAAGTAATTTCTTGCGCAGACGGAATACAGATATAGTCAACTCTTCCGACATCAAAAGCGTCGAGACTATGCAAACAGCAAGTAATCTTTGCCGACTTCTTCTTTAGCACGTATTTTGCAAGTAAAGCTCGCGTAGTGATAATTAAAATCTGCATTAGCATGCTTTATTGCAGGTTCAATGAATCTGGACAATCTTCTGCAGCTCTTTTTCAAAAAGTTATGAAATAAAGTGGCTCTCTTGAGAATCAGACTTACTCGAAACAATACCGTGACAACACGCCGCCGACATTCTACCAGAAGGTCGTTGAGCTGTCTTAATATGTCATGGTAAATTAAAATTGGTCATAATTTTGTTAAAAAATAAACGTGGTTGCGTCACTACTTTTGCCCAGTATCGTTCTTTTTCTAACTTTTACCTGTCAATAAAGACTCTTATTATGTGAAGAGAAAAATGTTATCTGAAAAAACAATCAAGCCAACATAACTAAGTGTACTATTGCAAAGCCTGAGGTCGCGTACATCTTTATTTATAAAGCATTTCTCTTTCAAGCAAAAGATAATGCAACAAATAAATAGGATTAAAACCAGCTTCTGCAGCTGTCAAAGCCACAGGCGTGTCTGTACATTGTCTTGTTTCTGTCAGTAGGGTCGCGTCTGGGCACAAGACATTGATATGGAATATAACACGAGAAAAAATGGCGCCAGTCCACATCTCGTTACTCGCTTGCTTTCTGCCTGTAATTACAAGTGTACAATTTACATTAAGGTGGCACGGAGAATTTCGTTTTTCTATAACAACAAAACTGAGCGATTTTTTTAACTTCTGAAACAGAAAACGAAAAAGTGAAAACAATAATAGTAATTTGGGTGTTAACTGAATCTTATCAAATGGCTTTTTATCAAGTTCAGCAGAAATTTTCACCATAAAATCTCTCCATTTAGCGGCCTCAGGTATGTAGCCACTACACAGAAAAGTGGAATGGAAAGCTTTCTAGAGATTCCATACACTCCTGTCCAAGTTGGTATCTAGGAATAAGGACTCAGATTGCTATAGCTTTGAAAAAAACATCCAATGGTGGGAAATGAAAACAAGATCTTCAAATAAATGAAAAAAAAAACCTTTTGCTTACTAACGAGCACAAGCGCGTCAGAGAGAAAGCCGGAGACTACGACGCCGGGAAAAAGAGAATGTAAGTGGTACAGTTCATTACTAATTTTACACGCATGCGTCATAACTAAGACGTTTCTCAACGCTGTGCAAGCACGCACATCAGGTCATTTGCGATGATGTTTTCTGTGGGAAAACCGTCTGTAGAATGAGGGATCCAAATCGGCAGCCACGTCATTTGGCAACTGAGAGATGTGCACAGTTCGTGTCCTATGCTTTTGAACTTCATTGAGAGGAACCCATTCGTCTGGCAATCTGTAATCACGGATTAACAAAGACAGTTTAGAGTGCTACGCATAATCACTATGAAAATAAATATATGAAAGATCATATATTTGAACTGCGGGGAAAGATATGAAGACATGATTGATCATCGCTGAACCTGGAAAAATTCAGGCCTGAACGGGATCCCGTTGGGACCTGAATGTTTTTTCGGGCTCTAATTTCACAACTGTTTAAGCTGTGTGTATAACTGTGATGATCGATCATAAATTCATACATATTAACTATGTTTAAAGCCGGCTTTTTAAAAAAGATTAATGGTGAGAACGCCTTTGGCATTACAATTCACTTTCCTTCGTTGTTCAGTTTTCCCAAAAGAAACCGATGCCTTGGTTACGTTTCTCATAAGCTAATTTGCTATATTGTGAGGTACACAAATAATTGTCATCAAATTCTTTAGAAGTCAGTCGCAGCAGAAATCACTAAACGCTTTTCCTTATGGCCACTCAAGTTTTCACAAATCAATCAGTCAGATGTGCAGTTCAGTTTTGAGATGCCAAGTTTTCAAAGAGCACCAAGGCAGCATTAAATTTTGGACTTTATACACACTGGTGTGACAAAAGGAATAGTCTTTCTTTTATCCAAAATAACATTTGTCAGCTGGAAACTGAAAACAACAAAACAACGACCATACAATAACAGGGAAAGGCACAGGTTGACCATAAAACTCAAAAGGTCAAAGATGGCAGAAATGTTTCCAATACTAAAAATTTACACACTAACAACTTTAACTTTAACAACTTTATTTGTTTATATGAACTAAAATACCGGTAGGTTAAAATTAATAAGAGAACATGGCTGCCCAGAATAACCTTGATTTGAAACAAATGGTCATACAAAATAATATGCCTGCTGGGCTAGTGAAGGTTTAAATTTATCAACTAAAATAAAAAAAAAGCCCCAGTGATGCCAAGACTATTGTATTAAAAACAGTGTTCGATTCTGCACATTATTAACATCACTGAGTAAGATTGTTTATTTGAGGTTAACCCTTTATCCTCAATGCCAAGATATACATACTCTCCACAGGTCACCAAATATTCTTCATATCACTTATTTAATATTTAAGTAATCAGGAGTTGCATAACGTGATTAGAGGCTTGATTTTTGAGGAAAAATCAGATGCCTACCAATTTTTTACAACAAAGTGATTAAGAAAAGGGAATGAGGAGCATTGGTATCAGTTTTTAGTTTTGTGAGGCAATTACGTATTTAAATGAGTGTAGACTTACATGTCTTCTGGCAGCCATCTCAAAAGAACATCTATATCTCCAGACTTTTCTTCAGTTCTTCTTCCAAGAACCTACAGAAACAATAACCCATTAAAAAAACTGCAGCAGTATGTAGTCAACAGTGACTGATAAAATAACATGAACAGTTGGTACAATGTACTTGGCTCTGTTATTAGGACAGATCAACAAGAACAAGTTAAGCCATAGTAAATGGCTGCAGCTTATTTCCCTGGCTGGGAAGTAAGTATGTCATAGATATTGCACATCCCACCCGCCCACATGTCATCAGTAGGCCTCATCAGTACAATAAATTAAACCACCATTCATGCATGATGTTATCTTGTTTATCTAAACCCTTTCTTCTTTATGATCAACATAAGTTGCATACTTTAACTGTAGTATTTGACACTATGGAGTTAGTATAATGTATATTCACATAATTTTTTTGGTTGGGAGTACTTAATCTGGCTTACTCATCTTTGTCCACAAACACCAGCAGGAAAAGAAGCTACCCCTTGTATTGTACTGTCAAGGCTTCTCCATGTACCATAACACACCTTCCCATCAGCTGACCTTCAGATTTCTCACTCAACCATCGGCAATATAGAGTGGTCCAATACTATACTGTTGATTAATCTGTTGTATCTGAAGTTTAATTCACCTAAACTGTTCTGCTACTCAGGATGAAAACACTCACCTTACTTTGGAAAACGATGGTTGCACCATCAATACCAAGTCTATAGCAGGATACTGGCATTACATGCGGCAACTTTTCTTTTATACTGCTCACTGCATGCTGGTCAATAAAGTCTTCTTTCACTGCTTGAGTTAATAAACAAGTAACTGAAGTAAGCATTATTATACAATACAAAGACTATCTAATTTTTACAATGTACCTGCATTGCAATATTGCCCTGAACAACCAGAAGCCATTAACAGCTTCGCTGATTTAACTGTTTCCATGAAACAAAAGAAACAAAAAAAGGTTTCTTTTGTTTGTGTTTGGTAAAAAGATGCTGCTAGAAAAATCAATGTCTAATGCATGTTATCTCAGAAATGAAACAAAACCTAGCAAAAAAAAAAGAGAGACAGGACATTGTTTTATACACCTCTGCAAACCCACGTGCGAAATCTGAAGCTGTTTTGGATATGTACAATTTAAGCCAAAAATCACTAATGCCCTTTTTCAACTGAACCCTTCGTTTAGTGTGTCCAAAATTTATGTTCAACAGAAAACTGCCTGCAAGTGGGCCACTCACAAAAGGTGGAAGTCTTTATTTTAAATGGTTGATCGACTGAAAGGCAAAGTTTGATCCCAAGAGCAAATGGGAAAAGTGGTAAAGTTCTTTCAGTTTGTTTAGTTTTTTGGCTAGTTTTGAAACCTCACCATTGACAAAATTTCCAAGCTGGAAAAAATTAATATTTGACTAAATCTATAAAAACAAGTATCACTGCAATACAATGATAATCAAAAATCTATTACATGCAAGGATAGCACAAACTGTTCACTCTACGTTGGCATCTGTGCCTCCTGTTAAATTTCTATCTAGAGCTAATCACAAACAAATCTTAGATACAAAACCTCTGACCTTCTGCAAATGGTGTAGTGTCTCAAAATCCTTAAATGGATATACAATTTTTACGTTCTGCTCATTAAATGTATTACTCCTCTTTATAATACATTTCAAGGGGAAGAGTCCTTAAGATTTCGTTAAGGTGTAAGTATATAAGGTGTTAAGGTGTTAGTACAGAAACGAAACAGTTTTAACAAAGGTGTTTCGAACGTCACTAGAGACAATACACTTTCGAAAGATTTGTAAATTGTTTTAAGCGGTGGCAACTGACGGTCGGAGAAAAAAGTCCCGTCAACTTCAGTTTAGAACGATAACCAATCTCAGAAAGTCGTACTTAGAAATAGCTTTACAAGCCCAACTGAATTCATTTTGTTAAGCACTGGTTATTCTTTATGCAAGCTGTGTATGCCAACTGTGTAGCTTTCGACAGCGCAGGATAATGGTTTGAACTTGGTAGAAACAGTCGCCAGGACAATTATCGTCATCACGCCTTTTAAAAAGGTAAAATATTTAAGAGATCAAATGATAATTACATGTACAGCCAGCGGACCAACCTTGCGCCGCAGGTTTGGCCTGCCGAAGAATCCTTATTTTCTTCTTCTTCTTTTTCATTACTTTCTTGGGCGAGGAATCGTTTTCTGATCTCTGTCTTTTTGCTGGCTTGGAATCGTTAAAATGCGACGGTACATGCCTCGCTAGACCCTCTCTCGAAGAAAATGACATAGAACATCCACTTATCATACATTTAAAAGGTTTAACACCTGTGTGGGCATTAACGTGTTTTGATAGCCACGAGTGCGATAGGCTCGGTTTGTCAAACACTTTGCAGCCTTCCCACAAACAGACAAAAACGTCATGACTGGACATCGGTTCAACGTGAGCAGTCCTAACATGTTCTGATAATTCAGCGACGCTTGGAAATACTATATGACACGAGATCCACTTGCATTCCACGGCACATTCGTCTTTAGTAACCGTAGATTTTAGGCCTCCTCTTCTTTTTCTGTTAACAGAAAAATTAACAGTTCAGTATCATAAGCATTGGCAACGCTGCAAGGCGATTCATTGATATCTTGGATTTGAGCATATGTTATTCGCGAGCGCTTGCGACACGAATCAGCGCTTCATCAAAACGGCAGAGAAGTATACTTACTCCTTACAGTTTACTCCAGCAGAAGATGCTTCACTATTGTCTAATTCTCTCTTTTTGGACTGTAAGATAGCGGCACTAGTTTCGTTAGAAAAGCTTGACTCGCATGAATTGATCGCGGGAAATCCATCCCCTTTCGGTGTTTGTTTAGAATTATCAACCAAACAGCTCTCATTTCCTCTTAGCTCAAGATCTGGTGTACTACACGAACTGTTCGGTGTACCGGTTCCAAGCGATTCAAGGTCGATCATGGTATGACAACTGGACGACTCAAACCCATCTTCAGCGTCCGCCATGTTTTGCTGCGACAATCACGTGGAATTAAAAGCGTTTGTATTGTGTCAGCCAATCAACGGGCTTTATCAAAATAAAAACAAATTGGAAAAAAAGGAGGAAACAATGGAATTTTCAAGATTTTAGCAGCACATAATTTCTTCTTCTTCTTTTTTTCTCCTGACTAAACATGGTCTTTTACTAAAAACTATTGAAATTCGACGTAAACAACTGGTATTCGTGCTGTACAAGAACAAACAGGAAATATCAACCCCTGCAGTATTAGTAAAAACAGTTGAACTACATATTACCAACATAAGGACAGTCCATAAAAAAAAGAGAGAGGTTCTGTGTGACCCTGAGAACTTTGTTCAGTCACAAATAAATGAAAACAACAAAGAGGACAACAACAACAGAAATCTCCCAGCAGCCCTCGCGAAAATGTCTTGAGGTGCCAAATAAGGAAATGTAAAAGAGATGCCCGAACACGTGTCGTCACTCACTTTGGCTTTTACGCCATCTTGAATTCAAAGGGCGAAGCTTTTTGTTCTTTCAAGCAGTCACAGCGAATATTCTCTCTTTAGTATCAGAGCAGGGATTTCTAAGCGAAAGGCGCCATAGGATAACAGGCAAAGTATGCGGTATTACATTGTTAAGTCACAATTTACAAGTTTTTTTTAGCAGGGATTCGGTGTCGCGTCGTTTCGAAATGCACGCGGTTACCATGTTTGTTTGGGACTGCCGTTTCTTCGCTTTTTTCGTTTGAAAATTTGTGTGAAATGTCGTTTCGGGTGTTGTAAACTGTAGACCCTGGATGTGGTTAAAGTCAATCTGTCTCCAAATCTTATTTTGTGAGCTTCCGACGTTCGCTGTCGTTGCTGCGAAACATTTGCAAGTGACGGATAAGAGAGACAGAGATTGGAGTGACATTGTGTGCGATGCAGTTTTTATCAGTCGAGACATTTCGCAGACTTCAGCCAGCACGTTGTGCAATGAGGTGTGCTCCGAGTCATAGGTTAAGAGTTATTTCTACTTCGTAGTTGAAAAGGAAATGAATTTACGGTTAAGCTTTATACAGTTAATTGCTAGTTTTCAAGATTTCAAATTTAATAAAACTTTTACTTGTTGCCTTATCAAGTGCTATTTATTGCAAAAAATGTTGCTGTTCAAATACATTAGAGTGGAAGCAGTTTTGGTATATGTACTAAGTTATCTTTTGAAAAGGTTGCATGCTAAGAAACTTCATCTGCATAACTGCCGTCTGCCTACTTAAAGCCACTGTAGAGAGTTGCTAGCACCAATAGAACGTTGTTTTGCCTAACTTTTTGCATTTTGCGCTTCCGTTATGCAGCATTCCAGTACGCCTGATTTGCGTGGCGCAAAACAGCAGTGAGTTGAACGCAGAAACCTTGCGACAGTTTTGCAGACAGCATCTTGGCAGCAGCAATTGCAGCAATAGCCTGTGCAGTGATTCAATTTATCTGGTGAGCGCTCTGACAGTAAGCATTGAATTTGAGAGATTGCAAAGCGCCTATTCTGTTTATCAGGCTCAAATCTGTTGAAACTACCCAGTTTTAAAAGAAATGTCCCAGAACTCTGAAAACAAAAACGACACCAACAACAACACTACTGGAAGAAGCCAAGAAGGGACCAACGATTCAATCTGCCGTGATTATCAGCGTGGTGTTTGCTCACGTGGGCCAAAGTGCAAATTCAACCATCCAGACGGCATGGGTACCGAGGTCACTAATAGTCCAATGATTTGCCGAGATTTCCAAAATGGAAAATGCAGTCGTTCAACTTGCAAGTACTTGCACCTATCCAACAATGAAGAGAAGATATTTCTGCGCACTGGTCAGATGCCACCAAGACGTGATGGTCCTATGCCTTCTAGAGGCGAGCAAACACGTGCAGGACCAAGTGATCCCATTTGCAAAGATTACCTAAACAGGAAGTGCTCTAGAGGGCAAAGCTGTCGTTATCGCCATGTGTTGGATGAGGATCAAGGAGATTTTGGAGGTTATGGATTTGATGGGCATCCTAGTAAACGCCGCCGTGACTCATATGAAGGCCAAAACTTCTATTACCTTATGGATGAAAATGAATCATTACGACGCAGAATCGCTGATCTCCAAAAGCAGGTTGCTGACCTGAAAGCCACAAATGAAGTTCTTTTGGAGCAAAATGCAAAGTATCGCAATCAAATTGGTGAACGTGGAAGCTATAATGGTAGCGGAGCCAGCAGTGCAAGGCCTGGTGATTATTCATCAAGCTTCAGTTCCAGTCAATCATATAGCACATCTTACCCACCACGAGAAACCTATGCTTCAAAGGATGCATACAGTGGATATGGTTCTGGGAAAGATCAGTACTCGTCCCCTCCTCAGAGTGGTGGTGCCACATTTGGTGCATCAGGAAATTACACTTCTAACTCGGCATATGGGACCAATTATACCAAGTTTGATTAGTATTCTGACAGCAGTTCATGTTACAGGACCTCTAGCTGTTTTTGTTTCTGACAGTGATGTGCTTTGACTGTTTCAGCCAGTAACTTTAATTGGCCCCAAGTTACAGTAGCAAAAAAGTAGTTTACAGATTGTTTGGAGCAGAGTAAAAGTTTCTAATGCAGTCTGGGCATTTATGTGACACTGCGGAAATTTGCAGTCTGACCATCAAGGTTTTTTTTTTGGAACACTGCATGTCCTTTCAAACAATGCAAGTAGATAGCATCCATCCTGGGCAGTTGTTCTCTCTCTTCAACATGTTAAAGAATGTTTTGTCACTTTTTAGGTTGATATTTTGCTATAGACATTTATCCAGTCTTTTTTAAAAATATATTTGATGACAATGGCATAACTATTTGAGTTACATTTAAATTTGTAAGCTTCCTTAAAATTGGTACACAAAGGGGTTTATCATTGTGTTCACCAAGCGTTACCATTGACAAGTGGTCTTTGCTTCTTGGCCTTTATTTTCTCATGCATAGATCTCACACTTAAGCCCTCTTTGGTTTTGGGACCTTCAGTGATGCAAACGAAAGTTTTATGAGTATATTGAGGTGTACACTAGCAGGTCCAAGTTGACAATACATGTATATTACAGTAGAAAGCGTGTAAGCACAGACACTTTACTAAGGAAGTAACACATTTTTTTCATCAGTTTTGCCTCGTTACATGTAGATGTATATTTCATAAAAGTAATGTTGACTTAAGTGTGTGTTAATTTCAACCACAATGTACTGCTTGGTGCATTATCTTTGATTTTGCATCAGTGCTGTTTGAGATACATGTACCTCTTTCAAAAGTAATGGCAAATAAAGCATTTTGGGTGAAAACACTTTTCAAAAAAGAAGTCATTACAAGGTTTTGAGGTGTATTGATAAAACTCATTGGCTGTTTAAAATGGATGTTTTCCCGGGTGTTATTTGATATTCCTAGTTTCATTGTGGCACTGTTCTTGTAACATTTTGCGCTGTCTGCTATCACACATGTGCCCCACCGTTGTGAATTGGGAAAAACAACCATACTGATGCCAGCACAAAGAATGGCTTGACATATTCATACTGGGTACCCATGTGTTTGCTGTGTAGCTGATTTCCCCCCCCCCCCCCCACAGTGTTTTTTTTTTAATTTTTGGTTTGTTTGGTCCTTTGGCATGAATCTGTTTCCCATCAAACTATTCAAGCATGTAATGACCTTGGAAACTCTGGAAACAAAATAAATGGTTTCCCTTGAAAGCAACATAACACAATTTAGTGGATTCTTCTTTGCTAGTCGACAAAACATCAGTCTTGAAATATTTTTTTGATGGTGGTTCCATCGATTTGATCTAAGGATGGACATGTGAAGGCAAATGTGTTTTAATATATTGGGTGCAAACTTGAACATATTTGCCACCAAAGATTTGATGTTTGTGAGGGGTGTGCAGACAAAACCTTCCACTTAAGTTGCAATCCCCAAGACATCTTTTCTTTTCTGTCAAATCCTTAGACAGAGGAAGGCCTTACCATTTGTAAACATATCAAAAACTTTGAGTAATTTCAAACTTTGTTGTTAAAGCATAAAATGTTGGCGCTGTAAGACTTCAAATGTTTGGCTTCCTAGCAGTTCATGTTTGCACTAAATCAGAAGATGTTTTCTTCATCAAATGTCCAACCTTGGATTGTAAAGACCTGAGATGGCTTGGAATGCTGACCACCATGCACTTGAAATCTAGTTGTATGAGATTCTAATAAACCAAATGCTGCTGTTGGAAGTGATCATAACTGAATTGAAAATGACCAGATTTAAGGAGAAACTTGTATTAATGGCCTAAAGGTCGATCGTTTAATTTACAACTTCTTGCCTACCTCCCCATGGCCCCCCCCCACCCGAGGAAAAACGGGAGGTTGGTACGGCTAGACGTAGCATATATACCAACTTGTTGGTTAAACTGGGGATTACTTGGACCATTAACCGTTTCTTTCATCTGTGTTAGTATACGGAAAGAAAAAAGCAACAAGTTGACTAATGTACCAGTCTTGATTAACAGCCACGCTGGATGATAACAAAGCAGTAAAAGTTCCGGCTGGCGCCAATATTCAACTCAGTTTACTTTTACTTATTTCTGTTACAAAATTCCTTTTTTAAATTACAAAAATTCAAAATCAGAAAAAAAGAAACAAATTTTGCATTACGATGTAAGTCTTTAGAGGTGTCAGGTGAACTTGCCCCAGCAGTTTGGCCGGGTGGGGGGGGGGGGGGGGGGGGGATTGTTGTGCGCGACGGCTTCTATTTTTCACACGTCTGGATGTGATCGAGGTCTCTTGCACAAGCTGCTTCTGTCATGCACGTACACGCCGATTTTCCCAGTTTTGGTGAGACTTTACTCCCAGACTTTCATGCCTTGCTCAGTTATCCGCGACCTAAAAGACAAACAAGATGCCTAGGAACCACTATTTTAGTACACGTGAGTATGGTCTTGTGTGACCGACATACGAAGGGAGTGTGACAGGGATGGAATGGCTTTAGCGGAGACTAATTCTTCGAGCGTTTTGTGTCGCGGATCTCCAATCATGTAAGTCGTGAGCAGATCAAGCTGAGCTGTGATTCCTCGATTCTATTCCACTGGTGTCTTGCAGCATCCGTGCACGTTTTGGACTACTCTTCCGGGATGAGTCTTGGCAGAAATTCATACCGTTGACAAGGACCATCCATTTGACTCTATTTCATCGACAAATCAACTGTAAGTACATGCTGCACCCTCTCCACACTAGTTCTATTTGCATATATTTTTTAACTTTATTTCCTTAAGCTAAAGCGCTCGCTCTTGTGACTATTCATGACATTCAGAACGAGGTACAAGGAATGGAATGCCTGGAATGTTTCGCAACATCTTGCTTGGGAAAAATGAAACTTGATCAAAGTTTCAGCATCGTTACGCGTTGCAGCGGGTTTATGCACGAGTTAATTACATCGTGCAACCCTAAATTGAAACACTGTCAAACTGTCGGATTGCACTGCTCAGAACTAACGCGGATGTTGGTAGCAAGTTCTCTTGCGAAGAAGCAATATAGACAATATAGGTCAGTGTTGTGCGCTTCAGCAGTTGTGGAACGTACGACTTCCGCCCATTCCAAATAAGGAGTTCGGGTCAAGGCAAGCGGTTTGGATTTTCGTGCGTACAGATTGCAAAGACCTTGTCTTGATTTCATTCCCTAGTGGTTACTCCTTACTTAGACGTGCAACGCGAGAACCCCAAAGAACAAGTTACACTTTGGATCGACAGGTTAGTAACGTTAATTTCCTTGTCTGAGCGCCCGAACTGAATCATGCTATGAGCCATGATCAGACAGACAGTGACGGAATTTAGGGCGCAACGGGATTTATACTGAGTTGCAATCCTGTTGTTGTTGTTGGAAGATTTCCTCCCAGCTTTCATTTTATGGCTTGTTAACAGTCTCCGAGGAGAACCTTGACTCTAAGTTGCCCTATATCTGAATGATATTCGTAATCGAAGATCCCGCGGTTGATCGAGTGGTGCAGGAATTACTTTCAAGCGACCAGAAATTAATTAAATACTTCATGTACCTTCCAGTTCGGAAACAGGTGCTAAGTAACTAGGTCAGTAATGGTCCCTATCCCTAGAATAGACGCCATTTTTCATTTCTAATGTGTTGCAGCGCCCGAAATTCTTCGTCTTGAAAGCGTTCTGGAAGTACAGAACAGAGTACTCATTTTTTTGGGTTCGTAAACAACTTTTCACCCGGAAGTAATCAACGAAAAGATAGGTTGAATGCCTGTGCACAGCGCCAACATTCTTAATAACGAAGAGTGATCTTTCGGAAAAGATATCTTGGGCATAATTTGTTAAAATTTAAGGCCATGTTAGCCGAGGATAGATTTACGAAGGCGAACCTTTGCAAGCTGATATACGGGAAACGTGTTTGTTTATGCACTCAGCAAATATTTTATGCCCGTGCATAGAGGTGTTATAATACGAAAGACGAACCCCAAAATATTAAGAGCTTTACTGAAGTCTACATCAATGTAACGGACAAACTAACAAACCTTACACCAATATTTAAGTAGTGAGAAAGTCCCTTGGAGAAATTATGTTTGACACAAGCTTATTGTGACAATTGGAGGGGGGTAGAGATGAGCATTTTGTATTTTGACACAACTTTTTCGGAAATTGTCATATTATCCACCTCTGGGACAGCATGATTAATTGGCAAAAACAAAACTCATGAATATATCAACATGTAGAAAATAATGGGCACAAAAGTATATGCAAAGCGAAAGCTCTTTGCCTTCAACAAATGCGAGTATAGACTAAAGCATAGATGCCCTGTATAAAATCAGAGTAAGTAGCTTTACTTTCCTTTCTCTTGACTATTTTCCCACATGATTTTCATTGAGTTCTGGACAAAGAACTTGCTACTCCAGGAAAGGTATTTAAAGGGTAGTCATTGAATTTCTTGGCATTGGGGACACTTATTGGAAGAGAAGTTGAACAAATCGTGACAGAAAAGGAAATTTTGGTACATAGCTATGTAGTCCAAGGATTGTACTATAGAGAATGAACTCACTTGTTGACCTGCATTGTTCTGTCTGGGCTTGCACTTTATATTTTAGTATGCAGTGGCACATTTGTGATAATTGCATAAAGGCATGTTTATTCTATGTCTGTCTAATGGTGAAACCTTATTTTCTAGGCAATGCATTCTCAAGAATTTGGGAGTGATGAAGCCACATCAAGTGGTAAGTTTTGAATGCAACCAAGGAAAATACAATAATGTGAAATTGTATGTCTCACTCGTATGTCTCACTCGGCTGAATCAGTAATAGCTAATGCAAATGAATATATGAAAGATCATATATTTGAACTGCGGAGAAAGATCTAAATTTATGACTGATCATCGCAGTTACATACACAACTTAAGCAGTTGTGAAATTAAAGCCTGAAAAATTTCAGTCCTGAACAGGATTCGAACCCATGACCTCTGCAATACCGGTGCAGTGTTCATCGCCATTACATACACAACTTAAGCAGTTGTGAAATTTAAGCCTGAAAAAAATTCAGTCCTGAACGGGATTCGAACCCATGACCTCTGCAATACCGGTGCAGTGCTCTACCAACAGTCGGTCATAAATTTAGATCTTTCTCTGCAGTTCAAATATATGATCTTTCATATATTCATTTGCATCATTCACCCTCTACGGTATATTACGAACTCACAAAGTGCCCAGCTCCCAGATGGCTTGATAGCTAGTCAGTAGAGCACTACACCGGTATCGCAGAAGTCATGGGTTTGAATCCCGTTCAGGCCTGAATTTTTTTCAGGCTTTAATTTCACAACTGCTTAAGTTGTGTATGTAACTGCGATGATCAGTCATAAATTTAGTAATAGCTAATGTTGTTTATAAATACGGAAAAAATATATGTTAGGGTGGAATTAACATCCAATTATTTTAGGGCTGGGATTTCTTTTCAAATAATGCTCTGAATGCTTCAAGCAGGTTTTTTTTTAAAAAGGTTAAGGGTTTAGCTTACTTAGTCATAATATTTAATCTTTATTACTTGTAATATCTTTATTCAACCAATTTCAGAATATTTTAATGTGTGAACGAATTTTTTAGATCCTTTGGCTATTGTGGCAATAATTCCAGAAAAAGTCCCACATAATGTAAGTATAATGTGTTTTTGTTTTAATTTTTAAAAAGGTTTTACAATTGCTTTTAGAAATACTGCAAAGAAATACAGAAAAGCAAACAAGATTATTACAATAATGTTATTGCTTTTTTAACTTACTCCAGTGTGCTGCAATGCAATAACTTGATCTTGAATGTTATCTGTTCTAGAAAATATCCATGTCCCCTCTCCCCCTCTTCCCATCACTGCACATTGTTGGTTTGTAAAGGCCTCTTCATAAACCTCCTAAACTCATACTTAAGTTTTGCACTTTTCTTTCTGAAATCTGCATTTTGAGACACTCAGTACCTCAAAAATTTCCTGTCTCCTTCTATGGACCAAATGATTATCAATTTTGCAAAGCATTAAATTGACAAGAAACAGAACTTCTATTAACTAGGAATAGTTACCACTACAGCTGCCCCCGCTGTTAATCGTATCCGTTGCTACAATCAGTGCTTTCGCTTGATA
>OMLO01000134.1_pt1 | contig 37681 bp, 15 predicted proteins | sample 1674811 | NCBI WGS metagenome assembly OMLO01 (sample SAMN06265003, study PRJEB25207) | coral metagenome | isolation source: Coral host | place: Mexico:La Bocana,Puerto Morelos, Mexico | collected 2008-11-13
ATATTTGTTTTAAGAACATCAAATTTCCGCGGGGCAACTATCAGCCAATAGTTCCTCGACGGAAACACTCTATTGTTTAAATAGTACATTATATTGGCCGCCTTCTTACAGCAGTGGTTTACACATATGGATTGATTCAAGAACAATTTAAACTTGGTTAACTTAACATTAAACTGAGGGACTTTGCATTGGAGTTATTTAATGTATTACAAATATCTGTTATTCAATATAAATTTAATAAATTGAACTGGATAATTAATCCTGATAACTACAGTCATTCAATTTCTACATATTTCCCTGAGGCTCGAAGTCATTAAATTGTACTTATAAATATTCATGAACTTGTATTCCCATAACTTGTTTACCACACTGGTGATATAAGCACCAGGAAGTAACTTTAATGTTGTGTGAACTGGGTAAGCAAGTACATTCCTAAGAGGCATACAAACTTTCAGTTATAAAGTGAATGATAACAACAATGAGCACATGCATGTATGTAAGTGGGATATAGATATATTTTCATACAGTCATGAAATGTATATTTTGATGTGAACATGTACATACATGTAACATAGATTTCCTGAATAACTCAAATTTTTACTGAATTGATTTGCAGATGACAACAAATATGTTTTTACATGTAGCTGTTAAAGACTTCCTTGTTTCAAAATAAGTACATTGTATTAATGGAATGGCGTTGTGACCAACTTGTGGAATTCTGCCGCAAAAAATTATCTTTTGTTTTATAACATAGCCTTAGAGAAGCGCACGTTCTGATTGGCTTATACACTTGATCCATTTGCCCGTGTGTTGCACGCTCACGTCAGTTTGTTTATTTGTACTTTTTTCTCGGTTGGAAAAAACTCGGAGATGCGGGACCAAAAATCAGCCTTACGAGGTTAGTAATGCATAGCGGGAATTTCAGAGAGAATTTGCAGCGATTTAGCACCAATAAAATTCAGCACAAGCTATAATTGTAAACTTTTCTGGTGTCGAAAGCCATTTAAATGCTTTTGGTGAGCAAGACATGTACATGAAAGTTTTAACAAATTTCTGTTTTTATGCAAATTAAGCCATACGAAATTCTTCTGTTTCAAAAACGTTGGAGATAATACTTAGTTAGTTTTACTGAGCTTTCATAAAGGAAATTTTATCAAATATTGCCTCTGATGACTTATTTTAGTCGGCCCGGGTTTCAGTTTTGTTCGTGAATTGAACCCTTGAAGAAACATTTTACTTACTTTCGAGAAACTCTTTTACAGATGGCAATTTTTGTTTGTTGTTATCTTGATGTTTAGGTTACCTGAACAGTTTGAAGTTGTTTGTTTGTCCGAGATCGAGAAAACGTAAACTAACTCACCTCAATCCAATAAAAATGTTGTGTCGCTTTGACAGATTTTTGAATGAACATTTTCGCGTGGTTGATCTTCTGCTTTTAACCTCATGTAAGCAAGAGATTCAATAAATCCTTTCATCCAAGGAAAGATGTCAAAAGGAAATATGCATAAAAATGCATCTATGCCTAAGTTGTGCGACTCTTGCGCTTCTTTCGTGCTTAATAGCAACCTCCCGCGTTTATCCATAACTCGATTGTTGCACGCTTCACCCTGACCATTTCTTAAATAAAGTTACACTGCGTATAACCTACTTGGAGTATTCTTGCTAAGTATTTTCTTTTGCCTCATTTAGTGACAAAGATTATTCATTAATGTAGTTTGATTGATCAGTGTTACATGTAGCTTGTTAAAATGCAAATTCAAATTTCTGAACAGTTTTAATTTATTCAAAAACATAAAATGTTGAAAAGCTTGTATCACATCATCCTTAGTGCTAAATTATAGGACATTGAACCTAATGCTAATTTGCACTTATGTTATACATGTACCTACAAGTAATTGTTTGTGTTCATCACTTACATGTACCAAAGTGACCACTTTCACATTTTATTTATTTCTAATCTTTGCTTTCTCTCATATCTGTCTTACAGTGGCAGAAACGTTACTTTGTTTTGCATACAAACAAGCAGCTACTCTATTTCAAGAATGACAAGGAGAAACGACCTTTGAAAGATCCAATCAACTTGGCATTTTGCAAGTCTGTTGAGTCACATTTGGCTCACAGTAAATTCAAAAATGTGTTCAGCATTGTTACTGACCAGCGAACATACTACCTTGTGGCTGACTCGGAGAGCGAAATGGATATTTGGGTGGATAAACTCTGCACAGTGTGTGGCTTCTTACGAACAGATGACAGTAACTCATCAGGTAATGTTAATGTACAGTAGTTATTGCGTTATTGCAGTAACAACTAAAGTTACATGTACAAAGCTCAAAGAAGGGTTAATACAATCTTGCCACAGTTACAGTGTAGTACTGTAGGTGGCTGAAAACTGGCACTCCAAGCTGCAACTGTTGTGGTTCCCATAGCAAATATTCGGAGATTATTTGGCAACTTAATTTCCCAAAATAGTGCAAGTAACTATGGACTTGTGCATTACAAAAGGAAAAGGGTGATCTGAGTAATGAGGTTTCGTGTTGTGTATCCAAAATATACTTTTATATGTTTACATTATATTTAATGTATAATCACGTAACAAAATGAATTTAACCACAGTCTTTGCATGTTTCTCTTCTTTACCTGTTTTTGCTTCTGAACATTTGGCAATAAATTGGCATTCAGAAGTATGGATTGATTTCACTGTCATGCAATGAAAAATAAATAAGTCGAAAACCATCCAGTAGAAAAAGCTAACTAAAGACATTTAGAAAGTGATGACGTCATACACCACTGTATGTGAAAACGATCTACACTGTACTGTTATTTATTTTATTGTTACTTTCTTGAACACTGCTCAGCAGTTAAAAAAAGAACTAAAGGAATTAACCAAATCTTGTTTCTAAAAATGTAGATGTGACCATTTTAAAGAAGGTCACCAAAAGGCAATTTATGAAAAACTTGAGCATGTTGCCCTGTGGATGGAAATGAATTGCACTGTTTTGTCCTTTTTTTGGTTTGTTTTTCTTGGTCATTGTTTCTTAATTGTGTTTGAATTGAAATGTACTCTGAATTACTCTGCTCTCATCCATCAGTACTTACAGAAGTAACTCATATTCACATACTGTACACATGTAAACTGCTAAAATTGTTGAATCAAAACACATTATTACGTAGTACCCATTTACAGATGCACACTCTACGGATACATGTACCTTTAATTTTTTTCTCCGAGTCAAATAATGTATTCTGCAGATCATGTATCAGTACTGTGATTCAGAAGATTTCAAGGTGAAAAAAAATTCTTTAAACATTCCTCAAGATTAAGAATTTAAGATGATGCAAAAATGTCACAAGGTAGTTAGCCAGAAGTACATTGGGCATGTACTGATAATGGATGTGTTTTATTTTTTGTTTTTCCCAAAAAAAAGTTTGAATCTCATACTGTAGTCAGGTATCAGTTTGACAGGTAAAAGTTTTGCATTACTTCCTGGGGCAAATCATTTAGTGTCCAGTCAAAAACTACTAAAATTATAACTTTGTTCCAAGGCAGGGAGTTGAACTTGAGAGTTCATAAGTTTGAACAGATGTAGTTCAGTAACGGAAGAAGATTAGCATATTCTGATACATTTGTATTAATTTATCTCTTCTTCTCAGATATGAACAGAGCTCAGGGAAGCAATGAATACCAGACATCTCAACCTCATTCTCACCCCATTGTAGCTGCCAAACCGCGCACAATGAGTCCAGTTGGGCTTTCAGCCAGTGTTTCATCATCAGGATCAAGTGCCTTGTCACCATCAAGCCCTTGTCCACTTTCCATTCCTAAACATGTAGCGAATGACATGAACAAAACCAGGTCATTGAGTGACCCTCCAGAACTTTCAAATACATGTAGCCCTATGGCTCAATATAACAACCACCGAAGGCAGTCAGAGCAAGTCGGACTTGCAACATGCCCAGTTAATTTTCAAGGTGTTCCTTATAAGACTTTTTCTCCAACTGGTGTAGCATCACTAGGGAATTGTGACACGCTACCTTCTCCTAGATTTTCATCACAAGATACTTGTGAGAATGTACCAAATAGAATTCAGAAGGTTGAGGAAGCACAGAGCAATTATGATGATGTTCCAGTCCCTCGACTGGTTGATCGCTTGGCAAGTCCTTCGTCTCCAAGAGTGAAATGCACGGTGAATCATCTGTCACCCAGACAGGAAGACTATGATGCAGTGCCTTTACCACGTCCAGTCTCTCAGGGAAGTAGCAGATCTTCTCAGGAGGTGTATGATTTTGTCCCTCCTCCAAGGCCAACATCATCTTGCAGTGAAACACAGGATCTCTATGATGTTCCGCCTTCAGTAAGATCCGAGGAGAGTGAAAATTATGACATTGTTCCTCCAGCCAAGCAAATATCCTCATATAGGGACGTGCAAGATGGTGGCGGTTTCTCTGATGTTCATGTAGGTCTTGGAAATGCACAGGAGAACTATGATGTTGTTCCTCTTCCAAGGCCAACCTCTTATACACAGGAGGACTATGATGTTGTTCCTCTTCCAAGACCAACATCTCATGCACAGGAGAACTATGATGTAGTTCCTCTTCCAAGGCCAACACCTTATAGTGACTCACCAGGTGGCCAAAGGTCTTATAATAATTCCTCATATGGAAGAGCACAAGAGAAAGAAAATTATGACTTTGTTCCTCAGCCAAGGCCAGTGTCTTCTTGTAGTAATACAGAAGATGGTCCAGGTCTCTATGATTTTCCTCCAGGTGGAAGAGAATCAGAGCAAGACAACTATGATGTTCTACCTCCTATGGGAAGACAAAGATACCTTGATCCAGAGAAAAAGGAAAATTATGATGTTGTTCCACGGCCCACTTCACAAGAGATTTATGATGTTGTTCCACCAGCCAGGCCAAAGAGAACAGGAAGTGAATCTGGGAGCACACCTGGAAATCAAAGTGTTAGTGATCCTCGTCTTACTGATGCGTTTCAATCCAATTGGCACTCTGGTGCAGAAGCCTATCACTGGGTCCCTGCCCCTTTCCAAACCCGTAAAGACCCTTATGACACTCTGCCAAACACTACTCGTCCTGTTAGTGCAGATTCTGGTCTAAATGCTTCGTTTTCAAGCATTTGTTCCCTGAAGTCAGATGGCCAGGATGACAAATATGATGCACCACTGCCACCAGTTCCAAACGAGAAAAGAGATTCAGGATCATTAAGTGATGAAACACCTGAATATGATGATCGGGACAACGAGGGGATTTATGACAAGCCACCAAATTTACCATTCAGAGACTCAATTTATGATGTCCCTCCCAAGCTTGGAGACAGTGTTCTTCCAACACACTCTGATGACATATATGATGTTCCTCCCACAGCCTCTGATGACATCTATGATGTGCCACCCCAACAGCCCAATCAAGGTACATGATTGTACATTAATTTTACATTTTAGGAATGTTGATCTTTCTCTATGTTATTGGAAAAATAAATGTGGTGAATGTTTACATGTACATGTACATGTAGTAGATTTGAATACAATGTATGTTCTGTATGTTACATGTATATACAGTATGCAGTCAATTACTATGACTTGGGTGTTCAATCAGGGAATATGACGGAAAGCACATGGCTACCAGTAGTGGATCACTGTACAAAGCATCTTCCCAGAGTGAACAGCACCACCAAGCATGCCAGTGATGCTAACACAAGGCCACTGCCATGCTAACAAGAATTCCCTTTTCACACTTCCAGTCTACATGTACATAATTATGTACAAGTACTGTAAACAAACTTTGTCTGATTGTCTACATGTACGTATCTAGTTAATATCTTGTCTATGTATCTAGTTTATATACGTGCATGAGGTAAAATTTGTTTTAAAGCATCACTACATCATTGTATGAAGGGCATTTCTGTTACTGCAACTTTAAGATGTTGGTAATTATTACTCAGGTTGCTTAAGTAATCCAAGGGAAAATGCAGGAGTTCCAGCGGTTGATCGTTCGAAGAAACCCCCACCCCAGGTCAACAGAGCCATGAAGCCAAAGGCCCTCGTACAAGACCACAGCTATTCTAATATGGCACCACCAGTTGATCGAGGAAGCAAACACAATAGAAGTAATATGCCTCAACCAGAGCATAGCTACATCAATTGTGCTTCTCTACCCCAGCGTCCACAGTTTCTGCCTTTAGTGAAACCTCTGAGTGGGAATGTTGGTTATGTTGGTTCTCTTCCCAGTCAACAAATTAGAGGGCCAGCAGTGCATGAAGATCCAGAATATTGCTTGATGGGGTCAGCGCCAACTAGATCGAGTTCTTCACGATGCTACAGTTTTGGGAAAAATGAAAGACAAAATTCACCAGTTTTTGAACAGAATTATGAAGACATGTCTGCAATACAAAGAAAGAAGCTATCAAAGAACAGTTCATCATCATCATCCTCTTCCTTAGGCGACAATGATGAATACACTCATATGACTCCTCATGTTGGTTCTTCACCAATACAGGTGCGCGCACATACTGCATTGCTTTCACTTAGCACTGTCCTTCCAACAAGCAGCTCTTTCTTATGACCCTCTCTTGAGTAAATACACAATTTAAGTAAATTTACTGTATTAAATACACTGTACATACCTATGGGGTGCTGTACTGGACAATATTACAAACATTTCTTAAACATGCTTAACTCGTACTTAGCGTGACATTCTTTGTATTCTGTATGGTCATGGCATATAACCATGCCAAAATCTAAAGAAATATGCTCAACTTACTTTATGTTTTGTATGGTCATTGTCATATAACCATATCAAATTCTAAATAAATATGCTTAACTTACTTTACATTCTGTATGGTCATTGCATATAACCGCGCTACTACCCTTTGGGACAATGTATGTGATCTTACATGAAGTACAGACCAAAATCAGCATGTAAAGCGCGTTATGTCACCACACAGAACATAAAGAATGTCACGCTAAGTGCAAGTTAAGAATGTTTAAGAAATGTTTGTAATATTGTCCAGTACCGCGCCCCATACATACCCATATACTACTACATGTAATTGTGCCTCTATTCCAATAAGCACTGTAACTGGCTGTATTCCCTACAACACTGTCGCGAGGGTACAACTTAAAAGTTGACCCATATTGGCTTATCTTTTGTACTGCTCGCATAAGTCCCTCTATACAAAGTAGTCTTCTACATTTTGGGGGTTTTGAAAGATTGTTTCATGTGAGAGCAAACCTCATTTTGCACATTCAGATATCTGTAACCAAAAAGTATGCCCTGACTGTTACTTACAAGCACCCTGTCTCCAGTAAAATGCCCTCTCATGAGCTCCCAAAACTGTATCAAAAACACATATAATTATAAACAAATCATTTTTGGTCCTTTGCACATGTACATATATTTACAGTAACTCATGGCCACAAGATGTGGTACATGTACTTCTGTTACAGAAAGCAGAATTGCTTATCCCTATTCATTCCTTGAATTTGAACATGGTCATTTTGCAGGTGGAACAGAGGAAGAGAAAAGATCTTTTATATGCTGAAGTTGAGATAGCTGAAAGTCCCCACCTCAAGCCACACTCTGCTCAAGCAGCCAGAAAAGCAAACACTCATTATACATTCATAAATGAGGAGTCTACTCGAGCATTTTTACAAATGTCTAATGCACGGAGAGAGAATCGCTGAGCACTTATCACATGTAGCTTTCTTTGTGACGAATAAATGACTCACTATAACATGCTGGATGAAAGTCGCTTATTCAGAATGAAAGAAGCTACATGTATTTCATGATGATCATGAAACTTTTGTTTCTTTTTTTGACTAAAGAATTGATTTAAAAAATTATTATTTTTTTAACTGCATTTGAGAGAAGTTTATAAGATGCCTCATTTGAGGCCTTGGCATTTTTGTCCTTGTATATATCAGTATAATCAGTTGTAGACTGTAAAGCTGTACATGAACAGTACATACTAAGTGGGAAAAAAAATTTGTAACCGAGGTGATTATAGAGAAACATTAGAATTGAGAAATTATTTTTTTGTACAAATTGCCAACGAAATCAGAAAACCTGAAATAACAATAGCAGTCGTGTGTGAACAATGTATTTCTGTTTATTGCAGTAATAATAATCAAGAAACAAAATTAATAGAAACAATTTACTGTCACATAACATTAATTTTTTTCATGATGTATGCTGAGAGTGACTTAACATGAAGTTTTAAATCTGAAAATACAAGGTACCCACCATAATTTGGCCCACAAAAACAGAGTGGTATTATTCTCAAATTGTTGCCTCAATTTTACTTGCATCAGGTATTTGAGGCTACACATAGAGAGTACACAAACAGTGTACATGGTTTATTTTATTTTATTTTTTTTATTTTTTTAACTACCAGTGGCTTGTTAAGCCACATTTTTTTTAAAATGACTGTAATTGTGATTGGAAAATTGACTTAATATAACAGTTTAAAAATAAAAGACCAGAGACAATCTTAATCTCTGGCACTTGAAATGAGAAGTCGCATTTTTGTTAAAAAAAGTTAACTAATATGGAAAAAAAGAATTTAACATTACAACTTGTTTTACTGCCTTTGATTATATATAGAAATGTTAGCTTGCAGTGACTACATTAAAACTGAGTGTGTCTCTCTCCTGGTCTACTGTTGAGGAGAATTATTTGTTGTATAAACACTGTTTTTAGTGTAAAGTGACTGTAACCATTTCAGTGAAACATGCCATGAAGTTTTTTGTGGTACATATGATTTGATGCAGAATCACTAGTGTGTGAGCAAGCATGCAAACAGAAGCTACTGTAATGAGCATTATTATACATTGAACTCACTATCTCTTTTCTGATTGGCCAAAAGTGGACAGTGAATTTTGGAAATCAGTGTCTGTGACATCATCTCGTTGCATATTATACAATTATAATAATGTCAAGGTCATGGGTATAATCACGTCATGTATGACTGTGGTGCATGATTTCTAAGGGTAATCATGTCAAGTTCATGAGCTTTGTGTTGCTAGCTGTCAGTGTAGAACCAAACACATGACTTCCATTTTTTTTGTTCAATGTATAATAAAACAATCATTAGATTTCGTTTTCGTGATATCCAGAATAATCAAGGTTTTGGTAGGGGTTATCAGCAAAAGATGAGGGTTTTCAGCAACCTTGATGTCTTTGGATATCACAAAAACCTTATTCTTTAATTGGTGAGTAACTATGTTCATGTGGTTCTGTTTGTCGGTTTTTTATTACTTTTTTTAAGTCTGATAACTATTGAGTAGTAATTGTGTGATACTGCATATTTGTTTAATTAGTGAGCTAAAGAAGAGATGTTTGTGAATAAGAAACGGCAACCACAAGTAGAATGTTCTCGTCAATTCATGATAAGATCAAGTTGAAAATGTCTTTAATGAATGACAAGAACATCAACTTCCAGGAACCCTCTATTGTTGAAAAGCAGAAACTCTTATAGGCTCATTATTATTGCAAACGTTACTTTTCAAATGATTGGCCTACCTATGATTGTAGGACATGACAGTTTACTACAAGCTTACAATAGCAAAGTTTACCTGGGTGCTAGAATATAGAATAACATGTGGAATACTTATATGTAAATTGGTCTCAGTAACTGATTATTTTTTTAAAAGAATTATTTTAAGAGAGGTTATATTTTGTAGAAATGCTGTTTACTTTCACCAGATTGACTATTTACCTTTTGCCTACTCATTTGAAAGGTAAAAATAATTGTTTTGTAAATAGAATTGTAAATGTTTTTTAGGTTTAAATTTGTGTCAATAGAGTTGTGACAGAGAAGTAAATAAAGGCCTCTGATATTCCAGCATCCCTGACTTTTCCCTGACCTTTCTCCATTTCCCTGGAAGAAGTTTAAGTGATGTTTAGCTAATGTGGTGTTAATGGGAAGCTATAATACTTCAATGTAGCAAGTAATTATCAAGACCAGAAGATCAGTAGAGAAAGCAGAACGCATTGACTAATTTTCAATCGGCAAGTATAAGCCCTTTTACTACAGGAAATTGTATCACCAAGGAAGAAAAACAACTTCTGTATATAATCCTTGTGAAAGTGTGAAACTTTTCCCTGACTGACTAAATAATCAAAATGTCAGATGTAGATTAAGAAGCAGCCTCCAGCCCTCCAGTCCCACCCCTCCCAACAGCCATACCTTTCCAACAAATGCAAGAAAATCATCAGATCACAGAGATCTGGAACAAAAAGGAACCACAGGCTACACCACCATTTTCCTGCCTTTTCATATCATCACCTCATTTGGATAACACTGAGGGAGGAGCATGAGTATCGAGTATCGAGTATCTTATTTTATATGTATGAAACAACAAATCAACTTCACAACAAGGCAGTTATGATGGTAAAGACTAAAATTATTAACTTAAAGGTACGTCAAACGCAAAAGTCAGGCCAGTACACGACTAAACTTATAGTCCATTCTGATCCCCACTGCTACTAGTCTTACAATGTCATTAGACTATGGGTAAAAGAATATTCAGGGAGAAGGCTTATTTTAAGGGAGAGCTTATTACCAGAATTTTCCGGTAATTTCGTCTTTCTTGATTTCAGAAATCAGAATTTTGCCTTCTGTGTGAGGTAAGGAACAGTTCACAGTAACACATGCAGACACAAGGTATGAGGGCAAAACTACAGAGACTTGCGTTCCTTTATTGCAATCAACTTGTTAAGCATGAAATAAGTTTGAAGTATATGGAGCCAAAGACCTTACAATGGATAGTCGAAAATAAGTACTATCAATCATATCAAGAATATTGTCTGTAATATTTTGACTTCTATCCTAGTCTGAAGTCCTGGAAGAATTTTTTATTCTCTCTAGTCCAGTCTAGTCCTAAACTCGAAAATTGATGCAAGCCTTTACAGCAAATGACTGGACAAGAGAACACATTGTCAAACGTTTTCCACACTTCTTCCTTTTTACCATTTGGACCTCAGAAAATCACTGGAGATTTCAGGGGGTTAGGGTGTCTCAAAGCACCAAAACTGTTACCGAAGTACATGTATGGAGCAAAGCAGGAGCTTCTGAAGGTGGGGGGTGGGGGAAGTGTTGGGCTGAGAGTGGGATAAAGCTGAAAAATGGGATATGAATATTTTCCGGTGGAACACATTTTTGTGGCTTTGCCACTCAATTCTTCTCTAACAGACCTAATCTAGGCACATTTCTGACCAATAAAATTCATTTCAAAATATTCTAATCATTATTCATCGTCAAGATGATAATGAAGATAAAAGTTCATGGCAGGTGGCATCATGGTGGCAAAATATGACAATGGCCATAGCAATACCAAGTGTGAGCAATGTAAATATCAGTAAAAATCCCATGAGGCCTCCATCTTCCTCTGCAAAAAGAAAAAAATTGAAAAAATAATAAATAAATGAAAATAAAATATGTTGAATATATAAGTTAACAGTTTTCATGTAAAACTAGCACTGTCAGCCCATCAGAGATCGCAAACAAGTAGCATATAACTATTACAGCAACACACACTGTACAAATGTATGATCATATAAACATGTATGTTACAGGTCAAAATTAAATTCCTTTGTCTCTTAACCCTACTTATTCATTGATTATGAATAATTAGGGTTGGAAGCCAAAGGAAATTGAGAATCAAACTAGGTTAAAATAATTTTGACCTGAATTTAATTCACAGAAGAAAATGTATAATTTAACCAGAAGCAAATCACCTAGGTGATATGCTTCTAATTTAACTTATTGCGGTTTTCAATAACATGCGAACTCTGAAATTCAAACCTCAACTAATGGTTTCAGTTTTTTGCTGCCGCCAATCATCTAAGCGGACCTCTTGGGAAACAAAAGCTCACTTCAGCCGGGTCAAAAGGTCATGTCTTTCGGTCGTGATTGGTAGATTTCGATCATTTTGTTTGTTTCTGAGTTTCAAGGTATGTTGGCTGTCGCCATAATTATGATTGACGGCAGCAAAAAACCCAATCGTCAGTTGGGCTTTGAACTTCAGAGTTCGCATGATATTGAAAACCGCAATAATTATATATTAACTTAACAGACAAAGTCTAATATTGATGGGAAACTTTATACTGTCATTAACCTGTTTACTATAAGGGGGGGGGGGGGAGGGGGGAAAAAGTATTGTAGCTTACAAGTAAAGGTCAAATTTCTGTTTTAGTGCAGATTTGGATTTTATGACGATTTAATTTCAATTCCTTTTTGAGTGTCAAAAGTAATAAGACAAAATTTTACTCTGGTGTTGGTTTTAGTTTTTATTAATAAAAGTTTGAGATTGGCTGCGTAGTCTAATTGGTACGTCATCGGTTTCGGATTTGGTTTTACAACACTCAATTGAAAACCATGCCACACTCTATCTTTCAGACTGCATCTCAATATCTTTTTCAGATATTTTTGAATCATTTTATTGAGCTGTTTTGAAAACAAATAGTGGATCCAAGCTAAAAGATGGCCAACATTTTGAATTGCTGCACCTTCATCAACTATCCTGTGATCTTCAGCTCATAATCTACTTGCTTCTACTTGCTAAAAAAGCTATTGTTTTCCCACAGCATTTCTAATTACATGTTTTCTATTTCTTAAAAAAACAAGTAATATATATACATTAAGCCAAGGCTAAAAGCAGAGCTCCCGGGCCTGGTTGTTCAATTAGGCTAACCCAGGATAAGCAGAAACTTTTTTTTTGAGTTTTGTAACTTTGTAGTGAGGTTTTCTGTATATTGTTTTGCCTTCTGTTTTGAGTTTGAATTATCTCAATACACAAAACAAAAACAGAGAAAAAAACATTTGTAAACAAGTAAAATTTATTATTCAGTAGATTTTTAATCTTGGGTTAGCGTCAACCCACTACCGAACAACCCAGCCTGTTTACGACAAGTTAACTTGCCATGAGCCCACAGTCAAATTAAAAAACACAACTTGGTCAGCAGCCCAAAGCCAAAAAAGCATGTGATCTAGATGAGTTCTAAATTTGAGCCTGCAATATGATCATGTAATACTGGTCAGTGAATAATTTGTTTTGATAGGTGTCAAATGACGTCGTCATTGTGCATACATGCTCAGGAGCAATACCACTAGCCATGATAACCACAAGAAAATAAAATCAATTCATGGGTTTCCTTTGCTTTCCTATGGGGGTATGGGGCTCCACTTGGCATCCCTTTGGGCCGCTGGAGCGCCGCTATCATAACCAGGTTTGCAAGTGTTCAAAAAGCACATACCAGCTTGTGTTACAACTTCCTGTTTTACAGGCCTTGTTTCCATAAATTCTTCTTGGGCTAAATGGAAGACAAAGTGAAATAGTTAAAGAAAACTCTACATCATTATAATGTTCTAAACTGCCTTATACTCAATGCAGTCTATGATTTTGCCCAATAAACTAGTATCATGATACTGACCTTTTAAGGCTTTGTCTGTTTCATCAGCCATCATCTTTTTTTGTCGTTCCAGTGCTTCATAAGCTTCTCTTTTCAGTTGTTTTTCTTGCTGTCTTTGCCTCTTTTTCAGTTGCCTTTGCAGTTGCTCTTTCTCTTTCTCTAGTTCTTTTTGCTCTTTGATATGCAGGAGGACAAAATAGATTAAAATCATTGAAAACAAAGACCCCCAAAACTAATGCCCAATAAATGCCCAGTTCCCCACAGATTTAAGAGCAAAAGAAAGGCTGCTACAGTAAAGAAAAAATTAGATTCCACTGTAGTTAAAATGGACAATCTTGAACCTTCTAACAAACACTAGAGTGACGACTACAGAGTAACAGAAAAACACTCTCAGGTCACCAAGAGAAAATCATTCAGTCACCATGTAGACAGAAAATGCGCAGAGAGAAAATGTGTCGTCAAAAAGGGCTGTCATGGCTACTTTGGCCCTATATAATCTTCAATATATGTGAAGTACATTAAACCTAAGTTCTCTTATTGCATGCTCTAGTTCTAACTTCTTTCCATTAGTGAGTGGTTGGTGGTTTGTTTCCATGACACCAAAGGGGCACTTGTTAGAGGCTGGCCATTAAATGTAGAAAATGTGGTATGTGCACTGTATGAACTAACAAGTACTCCTCACCATAAATAGATTTTGTTAACAAGCAGAAAAGAATTTAGTGTGTGAGAGTTCAGTTAATGATATACCATGGTACCTAACATCAATAATCAAAAACATTTTATCTTCTCCAATTTTTAAATGTCTCGTATATATTGTCACTTTTAAATTAGTTCAATATACCTACATGTAGTACATTACTCATGTGGCAAGATCCTGAACACTAGCATGCAATAAAGAAACATGCAACATGTATAGTTCACCTCTTTCTAACAATAGCTTCACTTGGTTCTCTTGTTCCTCATTCTCAGCTAAGACTTTCAGATATCTCAACACCTAATTGGCAATATGGAAGACAAAATTTATTAGAATGTGTACATATACAAAAAGTGAAACTTTTATCAATAGTCTGCCATGGAAGCCATAAAATACAACACCTATATTTTTTTTATATTTTTTTTTCTCAAAGAAATTTTAAAATTTGGTTAGATCCTTGACTTTTTGTGATCTTTCACACTGAAGAAATCCCCACCTGCACCCTCACTCCACTACAACAAAGACACCATTTTGGTTCAAGCCTGGTGATGCAGCAATAACTAGGGGGAATTTATAGGACAGCATAAATACAGCATTCTTCATTTGATTCATCTGCATTTAATGTTCCGAGAGAGCTTCCCTTCATAACATTAATTGATGCATTATGAGGCAAAATTCATTTTTGGATAATTCAACTGTCCAGATTTATTAAGTCCTAGATAATTTTTTTTGTCTTAGGGGGATGATTCATGAAAAATCCTAATCCTCTAATAATGTGAATTTGGTTAATTAGTCCTAGTATAAATTCATGTTGCTACCTATGTATATGATTGTACACACTTCATCAACAAGATTTGTAGTTTTCCGCTGCAAATACTTTATGTTGCTACCCTTGGTATCCTACTTCAAATGGGAGCTCTACAACTAACTACTATAACTTAGATTATAATATGACTGTATTTTTTCAGTTCCTTGAGCTGAGCACATGGTGGCTTTGTATTCGCCAAATGGAAATTCCCAACTAAACGTTTCAGAAGTTTTTCAGTGTATAAGTGATGTTTTTTGTCTTTGACTTGAAAGCACAACATACATGTATTAATTGTCTTATATTCTTGCTGTGCCAGAGGATAAATTTTGAATTACTTGCAACAAATCAAATAATTTATTTTTATTTGAATTTTGTTAATGCACAAAAATAAGATGAATGTACAGCTGCACTTACATTTACTGCACATTGTCTGCAGTCTTCTTCACTTAAGCAATGTCCAATAACATCTGGCCATAGAGTCTGTAAAGGGTTATTCTTCAAATCCAACCATCTAAGTTGCTTCAGACTTACACAACTAAGTGGTAAAGAGCTCAGCTGATTACTATACAAATCTAGCCGCCTGAGTTGACTGAGGTTACCAAAGTCCTTTGGAAGTTCTACAAGAGCATTCTTGCTCAAATCCAGTCGTACTAAATGGCGCAGAGTACAAAACGCATCCTGTAAGAGAAATGCCCTACACGTTTACAAGCAGATCAACACACATTCTTTTTTCTAGCTTACTCCGCGATCCTAAGGTAGTCCCCTCTCATGCTATTTTTAGATCATCTCTGGCTTCAGAAAACCCAGGAAAAAGCTAATCTCCGGATGCAGATTTCATATATGTGGTCAGCCCAAGCACTTACAGCATGGATTTCCATCCCCAACAAAAAAAATAACGCATCATGTGCACAGTGGCATTATACTCTTGATAAGTCAGGCACTGGATACCACATCTAGAAATAATACGAGAGGGCTGGAGATTATCTGCATGTAAGGAGTAGTGTCAAAAGAAGAGATGACTCTCTTAGCCTCTACTCCCCTCTTGGCAAAGTGAGGCCTTCCAAGGGGTAAAAAGCAACAAACAACATGACCCTAAAAGCTGGCGACAAAAGAGCTACAAGCGAATGGAGTGCCCTGGTAAAATTTAACATCTACAGAAGAGGCACTGTGTTTGGACTTTTGCCTTTTTTAAAAATTGTATGCTCTGTAAATGTAACAAATGACTTAATGCAAAAAATGCAGTAAAACAACAGTGACATTTGCTTTGCTAGTCAGGTGACATTGATCCATGAAAGGATGCCACGTGGTGACATGGTGATCCCCTTGAAGGCCTCTATAAAATGCACAATATACTATGGTGTGTCACTTTAAATTGGTGAGAGGTGTAAGACTAGGCAAATAATAGTAAACGATATTTAATAAATATAAATGTTGTAGTTAAAAGTTAAATTCAGGTGGAAATTAAATTTCTTTGTCTCTTATCCCTTATCAGGGTTAGAAGACAAAGGAAATTGAGAATCAAACTAGGTTAAAAATATTTTTACCTGAATTTAATATTTAACTACAACATAAATACAGGCATTAATATATAAAGTAAATTTTCTAAAACATGTTGTGATACCAAACCCGATATCACTATGTCACAGTTAAACAGATGTTTTATTTGTAAATTTAAGTAAGACACTTTGGTTTCTGCATATTTTTAAAAAAATTAAACAAGCATATCTGTAGCTTAATTAATTAAAGTTATTAAAAATTATATGCACGTATACATGTACTGCCAATATTTTTTTTTTGTCAAAAATGTTCTGCAGTCTAATTTAGCTTACATATAATATTTGAAAGAATTAATTTAACAAAGCTTCATATTTCATTCTCTCATTTCTGTCATATAGAGTATGTCATTTTTGCTATCTTTTATTTTGTTTGTTTGTTTGCGTTTTCGTATTTGTTACTATGTAATTTATTTTGCTATTTTTTTATTTTATTTTTCAAATTTGTTTGCATTGCTTTCATGTAAAGTTCTCACATGATAAGAAAACAGCAAGACTGGAAAGGAAAATGGCAGATTTACATATATACAATATTCAAAAATTATAACCGATAGGATCAAGGCACAGGAAATTGGATACTTCAGGGAATGACAATACGAAATCCGCCTGACTCAGACAGGCAATTCTTGTCACAATGCAGACAGTTCCGGTCTGAATTTTCAAAGATACAGCTGGCTTTAGTCAGGATTCGAGTGTGCAAGATATGAATGTAAACAAGTCAGCGAATTAATGCTCGATCTCTTTTCGAACCTCGATAGAGTTCAACAATTAGCTTCCTGCGCGCCACAAACGATTTCCAAATGGTTTCTTTATTTTGGGGGAATATTTTACTCCTCGATCGCTAGTGTGAACAGCATCTAACCTGATCGCGAGTAGCAAAGGTGTTTCAGGTTTGCTTACCGTGTTAAGAAAACACAGTTAAAAATTCTCACCGGTAGAGTAGTTAGATTGTTACAAGAAAGATCGACCACTGTTGCCTTAGGCAAAGACGCCTGGGGAGAAATCAAACAATCACCAAACAATTAGCAATTTGTTTCAGCAAGGTATTATACACTAAAACTAATAAATTAAGATACCTATAAGCTTAAGTTATATTAAAATTTGCACTATGAAACAAGCAAATTCGCAGCGCAACCGCTTCGATTGAGAGATTATGTTAAAAGCTCCGTGTCCAAGGAAATTGAATTACCGTAAGAGACATGTTTTTTTTTTCAGGCTATAAATATGAATACCAAGACGAAGAGCACTATCGACTCTTTATATTTCGCAAATATGCCTTAATGTACTTTTTAAAGACTTATCAGCTATGAAACGTTTGATAATTTGCCACCTCACTCCTCACATACACTTTTCAGCGCGCTCCTTCACCTGCAAAGTACATGTAACTGAAGTCCTTTTGCATCCGACTAGCGACTACTACCGGCTACTTCTAATGATCGCAGACCGTCCGATCACCATTTGTTAACAGATAAAAGAAACAATTTAGCAAAACCTTCATAGTTATTCTACCCCGAAAATAGAGCAATAAATTGGCTGGGGGTCTAAGAATCAATTATGAAACAAAATAATTTACTCGCACAGCAGAGAGAAAAACTCTTGCGCAAAATAAACACTCACCATTTCTCGCACGGGCACTTTGGCCAAATTGCATAGACTCAAGTCTAATTCTTCTCCATCAAATTTGTCTTTGATCTCCTCTTTAGACAGTTTTCTTGTCATGTTTCGTGGCCACCTTTTCTACCCTCTACCAGCTGAGAAATCATGTGTAATTTGTGTAATCGTCATCCCAAACCAGTCTGAGCCCGCTGTACTTTTCACACACTAGCGGTGTGAAATAAACAAACTAGTTTCCAGTGTCTTTCAACCACGCGATCACCCTAAAATACAAGGCATATACTTGGAGGGGAATTTGCCTTTGTTTAATTAGTACTTCATATTTGTTTAATTAGTACTTCATATTTGGAATGGTTATCTGACATTTTCATATTACTTCATATTTTGTGATGCTTATTATAAGAAATTTGAATCTCATTAGCGTTCAATCCTGGACATATCTCAAAGGACGTTTATCCTTTCGACGCGTCAACAGAAGAAAGAACACTGAACTGTAGAAACATGTTTGGAAACTGAAAGACACCAAGAAATTCTTCAACATGGCATGGGAAGTTATCAGAAAGTGCAAGCCTTACAACAACACAACCAAGAAATGCAATTTATGTCTTAATGAAAAGTTTGTAATAATCAGCGATAACGTAACGCAATAATCACCATAGCAACCATCCATTTGTAATTGTTTTTTGTTAATGTCGCCTGATGAATGTGGTCACTCTTTGGCCATACAGAACAGGTCTGTAGCAATAAAACGTTGAATCACTCCTGAAGTTAAGAACTACTTTCCACGAATATACTATGCTGCTCTAAGAGTTGAGCGCCCTTTGAAATCCACTCACCGCAAGGAAATATTATTTTTATATATATACCTAGAAATATATGGACGTCCCGAAGGAGTGGTTTTGTCTAACACATTATTGTCTGCATTTTTATAAAAGGAGCATCTTTGTTTAAACTACTATAATTGTTTTATGTAATCCATTTATTATTTATGACAATTTTGGATCGGCTTATACATGTCGACTACTGTCAAATCCATAATTTGGTCATATTGCTAGGCATGCAAGAGAACCCTTCATCACTGTTGTGTTAAAGCTTTACTAATGTTGCTTAGCTTCTTTATCCAAGTGGAAATTCTAACCTTTGGGATCTTCACGGACTTGAGTTATCCAGTGGTAGGCGAGATTTTCGTTGATGGAAGCAAAGGCTTGAAGCGAGACTCTCGCTTAGGAGTCGGGTACGCCAACTTTATGGCTCACAAATTTAGTCGCCTGGACTTAACTCCTCTGGTTTCCACGTCAGTAAAAGAGATCGTAGAGTGCGGTAAACTTTGCGTCGATCATATGTCGTGTTTCTCTTTCAACTGCGCGGCTTTCCGAGACAACGTGCAGAAAAAAATCTTATGCCAACTATTGCAAAGTGATAAATACAACGAGTCACTACTGTTTGCGCCAAGCCCAATATTCCATCACTTCAGTATAGAGGTGAGTAAAACCGAAATCCACAGTTTCTGGATAATTAAATTTCTTAGTGTGCAAATTGCATAGAAAGTTTTTATTTTTTAACGCTGTTTTATTTAATTATTTTTTTGGTAAGTGATTTACTTGAGTATCATAACACGATTCACAGTATGACTGTTTGATCTGTAATTCTCCACTAAATTAAAACAAGAAATTGAAAATTTCTTTCCATTAATTCTCTTCACAGTAGCGTAATTCTATCAGAATATACGATCATTGCACTCAACAGAGCAATCTTATACGACAATGAGGCAGGTGCCGCGAAGGACTCGTTAAACAAACAACAAACGTAATATACACTCGTTCCGAATTGGTTTTGCGATTTACCAAAAAAGAATTAACATATATCCGAGTCATTAAAATTCTCTGGGAATAATGCTAGCAAATGAAAACCTCACGATTTTTGTCGCAAATAGATTCTAATCGGAACTGTTGACAAACATCGAATCGAAATTATACTTTGCAATGACGTTGTTTTGTTTTTCTGGTTTAATCAGACTCCGTGTTCCAAAGGTCCTTGCATGAACCACTCAACTTGTGTGGCGAAGTACGAAAGTAACGATTACCAATGTGCATGTGCTCCAGGATATAGTGGAAGGCACTGCGAAACAGGTAATTTCACATTTAAATTTGAAGCGATCATCACTTAGTTGCTTTTGATTTAATGATACAGGCAAGCATAATGAAAGCTTAGGCATTTTTTGTTCAACCGGAACAATGGATCACTGAGCTTGCTGAGCGCACATAATGCGAGATAATGCGAGATAATGCGTTATCAGCTGTCGAGAAAATGCCTTTTAAAACAATCACATTAGGTTTTTTAAGCCATTGTTACAAATATCATAATGATCGATTATTCTAAAGAGTTTGGAAGCTCGAAACAAAAGTATCCTCGAATTACACTGGGTATGTAGGGCATGTTACGTCATCCGCACTCGGACCCGTATTTAAGTTAAGCTAGGTGTGGATGAGAAGTCGTTTACACAATGAACTACTTCCTTGCCAGGTCATTGTTTTTGGTACGTGTACCATTTAATCGGAACATTGCCAATTTTTTTTGTAAGGCGTATCATACACGACATTCATTTTGGGCACGTCTTTTCAAAATTTTGACATGCAAGCCGATAGTTTTCAGCACGGCTCGCTAAGGACATTGCATATGGTTTCAGGTCCACTTTCGCGGGCTGTTAAGAAAGAAAATGGCAGATTCTCAAGTAGCAAAGGCAGTTCTGGAGCTTGCCATTTTAATAAAGTGAAAACGCCTGTAGCAAATGAGGAACGAATCAAGCTCATCCCTTGCGCTGCTCTTACGTCAGTGCGAGCTTTTTTCAGCTATCGAAACCTTACAACACTTAAGAGCGGTATCATGCATCCACAACCACTTCTTTCGCGTGGCTTAACTTGGTCCAAGATACTTTGCCTATGAGCTGTTGTAATCAGACTTTAGGGTAACTTGTGAAACAGTTACATGCATTCTCTGCGAGATTACTAATGAGAATTATCGATAGGAAACACCAATGTGGAAAGTTGTTTTTAATTACGCCAAATCGGCGACTAGCAATAGTTTTGAACTACCTAGCCTCGGCTGAAGAATATCGAACGATTGAAAAACTATCACCCGCCTAAGCTTAAGCGGACAGCCATTCATCGTCATCATCGTTAGTCCTTATTGCCCCTTATAACGTGGAGCCTCAAGCGGACCATGTCCTCTGTTATTTTGGCGTGTCAAATTTAAGGAGTGCAGTGCCCAAAACGAATGCCGTAGATCTAGAAATGCGCCTTAAATTGACCTGTCGGATGTCTTTGACTTCTCTAGCACACAAACATCTAAATTTTGTATCTAAATCAAGTGAAACTAATATTACTTGAATGCATAACATTTTGAAATTTGTTATAAAATATATATATCTTGCTCTACTCATTTCTAACTCAACGTTAAATGATTTGCATTCAACACTTCGAAACCTCTTTAAACCATGCAATGGTGGTTTGGCCCAGTAAAAAAATACATAATCGACAGCCTCAATCGATCCGAATGTTTTACTGTTACTTTTACCATTATTCATTTGCACAAACGCTAGTTGTCTTTATAACGACTTTAAAACATCGTGTCGATAGTATGTCATTGTAATTGTATTTTACAAAATTCTAGCCACTGTCTTAAATTTGCATTGTAGCCGCCCAAGTGGAAAGACTCTATGAGTATGTTTTTGTAGGACAAGCTGATTATCAGTCAACAATGATCATATAGCTAAGTACATATATATAATTTATCTTATATTCCGAAGACATCGATGAGTGCTCCAGTGATCCTTGTTTAAATGGCGGACTATGCAGCGATCAAGTCAACAGGTACAGTTGCAGCTGTCTTCCAGGATACACCGGCACCCACTGCGAGACTGGTATGTAAATTTCTAACGAGAACAATCAGTTTTATCCTATAGAAAGAGGGGTATTCGGTCCATCTATTGAAAGTTCGTGTGTACATCTAATCACGAGTGATCTCTAATCATCGCCTTAAGAGTCAGTCATAAATTTGTTCATCCGCCCCTCCGTCATCAATCCGTCTGCCATCCGTGCGTCCATCCATCCATTCGTGCATCCATCCGTCAATCTGTCAGTCCGTCCGTTCATCATTCAGTTCATTCATCCCTTCCTTCCCCCGCACTCCCTTCCTCCCTAGCTCGCATCCTCCTTCCCTTTCTCTCTCCCATCCTCCCTCTATCTTAACGTCATCCCGTCTATCCTTCCCTGCCTCCCTCCTTTTGACCCTCTGTCAGTTCGTCCGTTTCTTCCCCCGTCCATCTTCCTTACCTTTTCCTCATGCCTTGAGTTCTATCATATTCATACTTCCGTCTTCTATTTAATCCACAAACAGAAACGTTTTGCAGTTTGTCTCCTAATTGTCTAATTCACAACCTGTTTTCTTAGATATCAACGAGTGTTCTAGCAATCCGTGTTTGAATGGAGGAACGTGTGTTGATGGTGCGAACAGATTCCACTGTAACTGTCCTGCATACATTAACGGCATAATGTGCGAGACGATAGGTTTGTTTGTTTAACACTTTTTGACAGTGATGCGTACTGTACATTTGCATTTGAAAATATTATGGATTGATTTTTGATCAGAAAAGGGCGAATCTACTATCACCTCATAGAAATCGAGAGCGAATAATTTAATGCTAACTGAAATTTGCGTTGAGTAACCATTGCAATTATTTCTGGTCTTGGTATTAACTTGACACTTAAGAGAATGCGCGCGGACCGGCTGAATTGTCAATTTGGCATTCGTATGAACGAGCGCTGATCAGTTTCTTTCATAAATTTCGAGTGTCCTAATTTAAGAGACCTCTCGGGAAATTGATGATTCATTTGTTTCTAATTGTTTTTTCAAAACGTCGGAGAAAGGAGGAAACATTGCAATTTTGTCGACCACATGAAGCTGCTACACACGGATGGCTGATAGTGGACAATGGTTCAGCCAATCAGATTACAGCATTTGTATTAGGGTAATAGTTGAGTTCTGCTAGTGTACGTTATTTCACAGCGCGTCTCACGTCTTACATCGCTCAACATGGCTTATTTCACACTAAAACTGTATACTGGTGCAAAGTCTCGTACTGTAATGAAAGTTTCGACCCTTAACAGCAAATGGAGTGAGCTTGCTCCGATATGTTTCTATTCAGTATGACATGTGATTCTGATTTTGTGTATATTGAATTAGCACAATATCCCAAAAGGGAACGGGAATGACATCGTACCAGTAAAAGTAAGTCGTGGTAGTGTTTTTAAAAATACACTATTATAGAAGGGGTGGTCCAAAACTTTGTTGTCAAGTACAATGCATACGGACAATATGTATTACTGCGATGTTAACTATATTTTTCACAACAGCCTGTTCTCAATATAATACGTTTCTTCCACTCTCACTTTCTATGTATATGTTGTTTTATCAGATGTTCAGGATCCCGTTGCCCTGTACCCTTTAAATGCTGCTTACACCACAAAGGATATGATGGGGAGTCAACCAGACGGGATTGCGTCCAATGTGCAGCTTGCAGTTGGACCCCACGGGGACGCAGGTGGCTCGTACCAGCTATGGGGTACGTCTAACAGCTACATCGAACTTCCAAATGACGGAGGGCTAGACACGATGTACTCTCTGTCGCTGGTCATGTGGTTGCTGCCTGAAGGACAAGATGGCCCTGTCTTCAACTACAGACGTTCAGGAGCTTGGGCTGTTCACCTCTGGATAAATGGCGGAAATTTATTTTTTCGTCTAGCAAATAGAAATGACGTTATGGCCAACGCTTTGACCAGCCCGGTTAACTGGGGGCAATGGATCTATGTCGGTGCGTCTTATGACTACAGCACTGGAATTGCCAGGCTTTGGATCGACGGAACACAAGTAAAACAGTCCAGTTTAGGAGTCTTTACTTTGAGTACATTTACTAATGTCAGGCTAGGCGTAAAAGGTAGTGACAACAGGTACTTTAAAGGCAGAATTGCAAGAGTACAAGTTTACAGCATTCCGCTAAATCGAGAGCAATATTTGGCTGTTAAAACAAGAGGACAAGGCTAAATATTCAGGCGGTGATAATGATTGATAGGTAGCTAGTTCAGTGCGATGAATGATCATTCAAGATGTGTACAGCCTCGCTTATTTATCTATCTTTTGGACAGTTCAAACTCCAGGATTTTCACACTAAGTTGAACTATCATGACATAGCGAAAGTCTGCATATGACTCAAATGGCCCATCAGGCCGTAGCTTATCCCAGTTTCTGTAGCACGAAGTGACTCTACACCCGTGTGGATGGGATGTTAGCTAGTCCATGCCAGGACTAACAGCACTAAATTTGCTGTTACCTAATTATACACCTGAGTGGAGAGAACCATTGTGCGAGTGTCTTGCCCAAGAGCACAAGACACTGTATTCGGCCAGGGCTCGAATCCCTACCGGTGAGAGAGCAAGAATTGGTCAGGCTGAGTCTTTTCAAAAATAAGAATAAAATTCTTTAAAATATCCGAACAACACAAGATACTGTAACTTTCTTTTACTAACAGATGTTAATTTAGATGCATCAATTATACTTGAAATGAAATTTCGCTTGGAACTTTTACGCCACACAGCAACGATATGATATGACTAACTTGCAATTACTAATAGGAGGCGGAGTGGTAATACTCATACTTAAGCCTTTGGCTCTCACAGTTTTCGTTTGGCCCGGACCAAATATGTACAAGAAACAGGTATCGGTTAAAATATAAACATGAATAAATTATAACAAAATAATAATCAACGCAACGAGCTTCGACGAAAGGAGTAAAATATATTGTTTGAAAAACAGCCTGAATTGGACGTCGTTTTACTGTTTTCACATTAATGGCTTTTTTATCCCTCGGCATTCCTTCGTAGGTAAAATCCGGGATGGCGACTGGTACATTTACCCATAGTTCTTAGCGTAGAAATGGCTTTCTTTGTGCCTTATAGGCTGTGTTAGGTTCGCAAGGTATTACGATGAAATGTACAGCCGCCGTCTTTCTTCCAACAGTGGATTGTATTGATATGTTTAAATGTAGTTTCTCGTTAAATTCTTTTCGGACCATGCATTTAATAAGGAAAGTGTTCTTTGCGAGTAAATCCTGCTTTCAGTGTTAAGAGGATTGCTAGTTCTTTTTCTATTTGTTGTCTTTCACGTCAAAGCCAGAATGCGTCATTTCACTCAATGGTTCACTTATATTCAGCGTGCAACTGTAGTAGAATTTCCAGTGCACCGCTTGCCATTGCATTTACTTTTCTATTCCACCTCACTACCGAACAGATTGGTCAATTTCGGACGCTGCGAAACTGGATGGGTTAAACTGGCTTCTGTTAGCATAGGATTGTTTTGCCTCACGTTCTCGCTCTTCCTCTACTTGCACTTGTGAGCCTCGTGTAAGGCGAGTGATCTAAGTAAATAGAAAAGAAGCAGGGCATCGTGGCTCAGTAAGAAGCCCCTTCCTAGAGTGATCACGTTAGATATTTATATAGAATGTCGAACTGAAAAGGGTTACTACCACCACAGAGTCAACACAAACACTGAGGCTTTCACAAAGGTACTGTAACAGTTTCTACACCTTGGCACGTCACCAGGGCGGCTGTCGACATGCGGGCTCACCCTTAATCCATATAGGTGCGTACGACGGAAACGAGGCAGTTCGGTGGAAGGGATCAAGGGTGAGCCTTCACGAAGGCTTCTTGGCATCGTTCTTATCGTTCGCATCGTTCTCTACTAAAGAAAACGGTACTAACTAAGTAAAAGGACTTAACTACATAAGATCAATGCAAATTTTAAGAAATATTGTTTACCATACCTTGGGAAGAAACACCAGACAAAGAACAAGGGTTGTGCATACCAAGATCACGGAATTGTTAAAGATTCTCTTGGCCAAGAAATTGCTCAGCACAAACTCTGTTGTAATTGAGAGCACCGAAAACAATAAGATATTATAAACTGCTACACCGATGTTCTTGGAGTCGTTGAGTTCCGCGTAATGCACATTCCTTGTTTCCCAGGCTAAGAACACCCCAAAAAGGAGAAGTATTCCTTTGTAGATCATTATTCCAAGCACCCATTGAGAGTAATGTTCTGAGACACATTGATGATTCATGGTTACCATGTTTATGTCTTCATTGTCAGGCTGTAGCTAATAAAGAACAAAATATATCTTTTAAGATGGCGAAAAAACCTGACGAACCTTTAGTAAATCCAATGGAAAACAGACAGGAACAGGAGAGGCCAAAAGGTTCCCTGTATGAATAACTTCGATCCTGAGTTTTTATTTTAGGGAGGCAGCTTGGCCCAGTAGTTGGGCGATGGACTTGTAATCCGGACGCCCCGGGTTCAAATCTTGCTCCCTGCCGCTAGATGGATTTGTCTTCGGTAGTCCCGAATTCAACTCCTCCACGCTTTGTAAATAGCCAGCTGGTCAGCCTCCCACCAGTTGGGATTCTTAACAATTGTAATATTTGTTTCCTTATTTACAGTGTCCACAATTAGCAACACAGTGAAAAATACTCTGACACTTAAATAAAGTACCTTTTTTATTATGAAACAATGCACTAATTGAAATCTAGCCAGTCCTAAGTCCTACGTCTTAAGTTTTTAAGATTTTGGAATTTTTGGTGGGAAAATAACGTCATGAATTTGGCGCCCCATTTTGGCATTTTGGCTTTAGATGACTGTTACAGGTCAAAATTAAATTCAGGTAAAAATTCTTTTAACCTAGTTTGATTCTGATCTCAATTTCCTTTCTCTTCTAACACTAATTATTCATAATCAATGAATAAGTAGGGTTAAGAGACCAAGGAATTTAATTTTTACCTGAATTTAATTTTGACCTATAACATATATCCATTGTTAACATTTGAAAGCACTTGTCACGGGGATATCAAAACTGAAAAAAAGATTAGAAATATTTCTATTTCGTTTTGAAATGTGAATTTCCCGCCATTTTGTTACTAAAAATAGCAAACAATGCACATTTTAAAACGAGTGGATCGACATATTTCAAAGCTTTTGGATGCAAAGTTTGAATTGGTTTTAAAACTTGTATAGCCTGACTTTTTATATTTATATGATACGGAATGTCCCTGGGACCGAGACTGAGACGCAAATACAGTAACGTTACATCAACTATAAGCTTCAGGCTTTTAGAAGCAAGATCGAATGGATTAACTCAACCCATTGAGTCACAGAAAGTAAATCACTTGCAAAGGGAAAGTGGTCTTTCATACTTTCTACTGTTCCCTCTTACAAAAAGACTTTATTTTCATACCTCTTCAGAGATTTTAATTGTTTCAGATTGCAATGGATCCACAAGCTCCCAGGTTACTAGCACTACAACATCCACCAGTAAAACATGAAAAATTTTAAGGAACAAATGCGCCGTGTTCAATCCTCCTATCTGTATGTGAAGAAAAACAGTTATATATAACAACAAAATAGTAATTGCTGCTAAATTGCCTTGGTCTTATAAAATATCAAGAACATGTCAGGTTACCCGATTGGAGAGCGGCACGAGACAGTATAGTGTAGCTCGGTAACATTTCGTTTCTGGCCCAAGAACCAAAGGATCCCTGTAACAATTTGAAGAGCAAAAACTAATCTAGATGTCATACCTGCCTCTTCAGACGTCTGTTTGTAAAAATTTTATACACTCGCCACGTCTTTGACAACATCCCTCCAAACACAAGTGTAAAACCGACAACAATGAGGTAGGCGCGGACCTTGGGATAGAAGCAAACTATTTTCATAACTGCCATGATGACTGCAAGCTTTCGTAAGATGATAATATGCTTAATTGCTCGGCAAATAGCAATCAAAAGAATGACAATTTAAAGTAATGCACAAATGTAACCGGTGGCGAATTTTCTACATAACTAATCATTTAGTTTGTCTTTCACCTTCAGTACTATAGGGCAACGAAGGCAGGGTAATCAATTGGTGTCCTATACGCGCCAAATAGATTTGGTGCGCATAGGAGACCAATCAAAATTCGAAAACGCATCTTTAAGAGCGAAACAGTTTAGAATATGAAAAGTGATATTCTAAAGTGTTTCGTTCTTAAAGATGCGTTTTCGAATTTTGTTTGGTCTCCTATACGCACCAAATCCATTTGGCGCGTATAGGACACCAATTGATTACCGAAGGCAGAGCTAGGCCAAGTACTAACATTCTACGCGCATTCTCTAAGGCAGGGAAGACTCCATATTAAATGCAGTCCTAAAAAAGAGACAAATCAAAGGGAATGCGTTTAACATTATCGAAGATCTGCAATTTGCTTGCATAAGCAATACGGGGCCAAAGATGTGTGACCAATGTAGTTGTTGATAGCGAAGGTTATAACTACCTACCTGACAAATAGTTCTGCTTTTTCCCACGTAAACAATTGAATTTCCAAATGTAGCGAGTAAAACGTGGGTATAGCAAAAGAAACATCCAAATGCTGTGATACTGTTGAAATGCGGAGAGGACATCTTGATAACTCTGGTAAGAAGAGAATGCTTAAGTTAGACCAGCTATAATTACATCGCCAATCCCAAGTGATCGGTTGGTCAATCAAAAAAGGTAATTCAACTTGCAAGCAGACACCCACGTGGAATTTTTGGAGAAACAAACTACTCTCGAAATCAGTATATCGAAGATAAGTGCGTCAACAGTGCAGTAGTTAAGATTAATAAAAACTGAATCATTGAATAATGCAATACGAGAGTTTTCATTGGCTTAGCCTTCATGGGTTACGAGCCATTACACCATGCTCTACAAATATGGGAAGCGTACGCGTGAAGTTTGTGGCATTTTTTTTCTTTTATTTTAGTCTAGTCTGCTTTATTTTAGGGGAGTTATAATAAAACAATTATTCTATTCGCAATTTTTGGATATGAGATATGATTATAGCCAACTCACTACGGGCGTTGTTGGCTACCTATCATCTCCTATCCATCGCGCGCGCGCTCGGGGAATAATTGTTAAATAATCAGTTGCAATCAATGTGGGAGCTGTTGCCTTGTCCAGTTGAGAAACCCATATTTCCAATGCGCTGTCTATAGCCATTTTAGAGACAAATTCTAAAGGAAAACAATGTGCCACTGTATAAGATGGTGTGGTTACATTCGAACACGTTAGCGTTAGGTGGTCTCGAAACCTATGCGGACATGCAAAAGCTTATTGTTCCAAATGTCACCGAGAAGCACGGTATAATGTTCGCTCAAATTAAACAAGCTGATCAGTCATTGACCCGTCCTTAACTCTTTGCAATTCAACCGTAAAATGACGTTCAACATGAATTAACTGACTGAAAAGCATTAACACTAACCGATGCTTTCTATACAGGATATTCATAATCAGGCATCCTAACGAAAACAACATTCCAAAGGAGGATATGATCAGTGTGAGGATTGTAAGTTGCCTTGGTGCTTTGTAAAGCTTGATCTCGTTAATAACTCCATCAGATGGAATTTTCCCTTTAAAAATAAACAAAAAACAGAAAATTAACAAAAAAAGAAACATAGAATTCAACATCCAGAGCAAAAGTAACTGACAAGAACAATTACAACAACAACAGTAACAAGAAAGTAGAAACCGTGCGACCTCGTTCCCAGGGACTTTTACCTGGCTTGGGGCGGGGAAAAAGTCCCTGGGAACGAGGTTACACGGAGTAACTGGGAACGAGGTTGAAAACCGTGACCTGAAACAAACTAAATTCCACGAACTTCGATTATAGTTTACAAATTGAAGCCAATGAAGGTAAAAGAAGAGCTCCCATCAGGTCAAACTTATGAAACTCGTCTCGTGAGCGCAACATTCAACATCTTTGCCGCCATTATTTTGCAGCTAGGCCGTCTTTCTGTGCCCTCCTTCCGTCCAAGAGATTTTGTCCATATGGTTTAACAACCACTCTAGGTTAGCGGTTGCTCTTAAGCTGTATTATTTCGCTCTGAACGTGCTCCAATCCCCGAAAATGATAGCAGATAATGAATTGAATAATCGGTTGGAAAAATACATTCTGTTGATCGTGTGAAGGATATTAAGTCAGTTGCAGGTTTTTCTCTTTCCTGTCAATTTCGAGTTTGACGGAAAGACGTCACATAAACACGGCCTGGCTGCTAACTACAGTTTCAAAATAGGGGCGTCAAAAGTGGAATTTTGGGTTTTTTTCGAGACAAATGTCTTTATGATAGCAGACACTTAAGAGGTGAGTTGAAAATCCTATTGTTTTCTTGCTATAGGCTATGTATACAAAAAAGTAAATTGGAGCCGGTGACCTTCTCCTTTAACCCGATTTCCGTATTTGTAATGAAATAACATTTTTGGATTCAATCTTCAAGGATTTTCATGAGCTGGACTACTAAAAATGTTTAAGATACTTTGTCCAAAGCAAGGAAAATTTTTCTAATAATTCTATTCAGTACAGTCTATGTAGAATACCTTCCCACAGGATTAGCGAATCATTTAGTGTACTTGAAGATGTGTTGCAAAATCCAACCACTTTTCTTGTATTGCCTAACGTTGAGCGGAAAACAAAAGGCAAGTAACGGTGAGTTAGTTAAGATCAGAAGAAAATTGTGGATACATCTCTAAACATGCAAGAAAAAATAATATGCAAGAAAAAACACACCTTGTTGCTGTAAAATTTCTATAGTAGTTTTCCGATCGCCATGTTTGTCAAATTTCACTGTACCCTGCAATGGAGAAATAAGAGGGTTTTAAGGCCAGCGCTTGGATTATCAATTTCGTACCCAGATTCCAGGGTTTATACACAGTCTGTAAGCCGGCTGAAGTTGGTCAAATGCTCTTTAGGTCAAGATTCGTCAATAGAGAAAACTGCCAATCATGATTAATTTCAGTAAGAAGGTCATGGTAACGTTGCTAGTAATTATTAATTATCATATAACATGCTAGAGCAGTTTTCAGTGATGTAAAACTAAAACCAAAGTGATTACTTTAGGTAATCATAACCCTAAGGCCATAAACATCAAGGTGCGCCAATCAATACTCGAAGTAATTACATGTTCCTGCAAAGCTCGGAAAAACATGACTGGTTATAGTTTTAATTCTGATCAGGATGAAAAATTGGGGCGAGTCTTTTAAGCCAGTCGTGTTGCGTGGTAACTGCAAAACCATTTACGTCTTGATACTCGACTGGCTCTAAAAGTTTAAACAAATTAAATTTAATTCCCCCCAATACCATCCAGTTCATTCTTATTAATTGTAGATTAGTAACATATTCACTCACCGACATGCCAATGAAAGATAGATTCCGAAGCACTCGCTTGAACAGTTCAGTAGTTTCACTGTCACCGTACGTTATGTTCGACAAACTCTTGTTACGAGCTTTGAGGACTGGGAAAGACTTGTGCAAAGTAAGCGCGATACTCCATATTGCGTCATACGCAAAAGACGAAAATGCATTAGCGGGGTAATTCATTTTTCGGCTTTTTCTCATCAGCTCCTTGTTGAGTTCAACAGCGGTCTGAAAACAAAAGGATCCAGTGATTGAACTGATGCTGAGTACATTCTCATAGGAACACAAAGAAAGCTGAGATGATCCAAGTTGCGGAAAATGTTACTCTTTAATTGAAGCGTGGCCTACAAATGTGAAATGGATTTTCACTTAAATGTTGACCAGAGTAATCGATCGTGGTGAGGATTGACCGTGAAAACGATTCCGTGAAGTCAAAACTTTTGTCATCGTAAAGACCTTACAAAGGCAATCAGGATCGAATCAACAGGTGGAAATCCGTCTTACTTCGCCGACTAGTTGAGTCACGAGAGAAGAGTAGCCTATTCCTGAGGCTCTTTGTCTTTGGGGGCGATCAAAAGAGTGAGCGGGCGACGAACGGGATCCGCTCGTCGATCGCCCGCTCTTTCCATGACAGATAATCGAATTGCGTAGCCTTTCTCTATACCCTATTTAACCCCAACCCTAAACGCTAATTCATTGCGTTTTACTTCCAAAGGAAGAAAGTCGTTACTAACCTTTCCAGCAATTGTAGGGGTATTTGAGTCTCCGAGAGGTATAGGTCTGGTAGCTAGGTAGTTGCCAGCTGCTAACTTTGTCTGGTGTTTGGTACACGAGGTGTCAGAGCTATCTTCCCACCATCTGTCACTGTACCATCCAGGAAGGATCCATACATACTTCAAGCCATAAATTCCTTGCAAAAATGCCTGGCAATACATACGGGATATTACAAGAATATTTCACTCGTTCGCTGCTCTCACTCGTGAAATTTCAACACGACAAGAAAACTTCCGTATCTCTAAGTGGCCATGTTATATTCTAGTTATTATTTAAATACAAATGACATCACGAGCCATTTCACTTTCCTGCGAAAAGCACCATTTATTATGTAACCATAGCAACGGTGATCTTTAGCACGTTATTTTCACGTGTGAAGATATTATGATTTCGCGCCAAAGCTCACCTGGTATTACATAAGGTTTTTATATAATAAAGAGTAATATCAGTATAATCCTATGGGTTTTATTTCGTTAGAGAAAAAGGCACGTAGATGACAAGTCAGAATATGATAAAGAATGATAGCTAAAGCCAATGATACTGATCCAAGTAGCCTACTCCAAGATAACTATCACAGTCAAAGGAATTAAGATAATAAAAGCAAATTGCTTGTACTTTAAGTTCATCAATGCGTCGAGTTTAACTTCTGTGCCAGTGAGGAATCAGTTTTATGATTTCATTTTGTCAGTAGTGAAATGATAAGTAGAAAAATCGTTGTTAAGTAGTGCACAAATTAGTGACTTTTCCTAACGAGTGAAATTCTAGCCTGTACACAGTTAGACTCTATTAGAATTTGTTTTCTTTTAATAAATTTTTGCTATTTTTGACTTATTGTTAGATGCTGTTTTACAGGTTAAAAAAATCACTCTATTTTGCACTTGTCTTTTAAAAATTTTGAGCTTTCAGTGACTTGGTTTGTGGAACGGGCGATGCAAAATATTGGCAACGATTATTATTTAATAATACCTGGCAGGAGATTTGTCGGAACTGATCTTCATACATTAGACCAATGATTATTCTGACATCTTTGCTCTGCAAGAAATCACACGTTACCTCTGATTATTTTATATCGGCCAGACCGCAGCACAGTAAATGGTAATAACTGAGATTGCCTGTTAACTACGGATTGGCAAATAGCCTCCTTAATTTTTCATGTAATATAGTCAAACACGAGAGACAAGGTTTCATTCAAGTCTAAACACCGAGAAGAGAATTGAAATACGACGCGCAGATAGCAGATGAAACACTGTCTCGAGTGTTTGATATATGTTCTCAATCAAAACAAAAACTAGGGAGTAGATGGAGAAGTAAAATCGTCAAAATCTATGCTATTTAAGACCGGGTATCCAAACCTCCTTCACGGTAACTGTTGTAATTTCCTTTGTTTTAACTTGACTTAAGCTTTAGCGACACAACTTAATGAGTTTAAGAAGTACTTATCAAAGCTTTAATTTAACCAGACAGCTCTAATTGGAAATACTGTAGATTCACTAAGCTTCAGTTTAGCTAACACCTTTAAGCCTTTACAGAGCGCACCGCAACAGTTCTTACTAGAGAAGATATATTATATCACATCTTTTTTCAACTTTTGACAACATTTTGCAGACTCCTATTTGAACCGACCAGTCAAAACATTGAAACTGTCCAGAAATGTCGCGCAGAGATATTAAATTGTAGAATTCATCACTCTCCCGGGAACTTCAAAAGTCTCAACCCGCAAACGTTTGAAAGCAGTTTAAAAGTTGTTGCAGTGTGATAAGCAATTTGAAACAAAAGCCATCAGAAGTTGTCAAAGGGTTCTCCAAAGCTAACATAAAAAACTTTCCCAGGTGGCAATGGCAAGAGGCAGCACTATCTGAACATACCTTAATGTGACTGATTGCGTGCGAGTGCTGTTCAGCAAAACTCTCTATGAACACTATCGTGATTTCATTTCTTTTCAGTAAGGTGAGGAGGTTCTCTTTAGTCTAAAAATAAACATAAAACATAGAAGAACGGAATCCTTTCCGATCTAATTATCACAAGAAAAGCAGGGTTTTCTGAGGACTTATTTGAGATATTGGGGTTTAATGTTAAATGAATTTCTGTCGCGGAGAGAGGGCTGGGGGGGGGGGGGGGGGGGGAAGACTCCCGTATAAAATTAAAAGGATGGGGTGCTCGTCATACCTTTCAGGGGATAAAAGCGTGTTTGGTAACTCTTTGGGTATTCAGCCTTAAAGGGTCCACAGAGACAGGTTTCCCGGAAACTTTTAAGATATTGAGTCGAAAAAAGTCAAGGTAAGAATTGATGCCTCTTCGGGCTGGAAAAATATTCAAGCCATGCCCACAAAACAGGATCTTCAGGTACTGGCTCTTCGGGGTTCTTTTCAAACATTTCTGAAGAGCAAACCCTCCCCCACTCCGTCCATCGTCTTCCCTCCCGGGTTTCTATTTTGCCAATTATTTCTAATCTATTTTCAAACCCCTTTTTTAACTACCTAGCCTGTTCTTATTGTTAGTGTCACTGGAGCAGGATTAAATTTCCTCTGTTAAGGTTACATCAGCATTTTGCAGCTTAGTACAGCGATTATTTATGTTCTGAGTGGTAAATGAAAGGCGTGGAAATAACTAGCTAAAAGTGTAGCATACTAATTGAAAGTTAAATTCCAATATCTCGATAGCCAAAACAAGTTTTCCAGGATAAAATATAAAATAAATAAATAAATAAATAAATAAATAAAAATAGACTCTACTTTGGTAAAAATGTGATCCTGTTGTACGAGAATGGCAACTCGTTTCCATTTAAACTTTTTTAGTAAGTTCACTATGGCATAGTTATTCAGGGTCTCGGATGGACTGGTACGAGAATATAGCGGAAACCGAGAGTCTTGTGAGAGTAAAGGTGATGTGTTACTGTAGCCAACCTGAAAATTATAAAAGATTGTTTTAGTTCAAACAACAATAGAAACCTAATACGTAACTAAGATACAAATTTTCCATCGTTTTACTGAGTCTTGCTATGAATAGTAATGAATTAATCATAGCACCAATGTGGAACAGAAGGGAATTTTCTTCATTGATCTCTGGTCAGCATTTGTATTTTTCTAATACACGTAAGTGTTAAAAACAAAGGAAAAAAGGGAAATAACTGCAGGCTATTCATATGCCAGTTGAACTCTATTGTAGAGTCCACCGGAAGATCAATTTTATATTACAAAAGCATCTCAGTATCATTCGCATGTAATATTCTAAATTATTTGCTACCTGTACTGCTCCCCAAAATGGAGCAGCTTCCGCGATCGGTTCTGCAGCTGGGGAGCAGCCTGGCGCCGTGAACATGATCTTCGTTGGTGGCCTAGACACTAGATCCAGCATTGCTCTGATCGCGGCACCACTGTCACACTAAAGGTATGTAAAAACAGACGCCATACATATAATTATCTATTTCTAAGCTACACGGAATATCAATGTTCTCGATAGACAAGCCTGATACTAAAAGGCAATTTGTAACCTCGTATCGATGATATTGTTAAGAAGCAATTTGGGTTGGTGGAGTGGTATAGTACGGTAAACGTTTTCAATATAACTATAGAAATGTAGGATAAAGTACCAGCTACAAAACTGAAACTTTAGTATCCTAAAGGAAACATTTCAGTGCCGAATAAACTAGCCTTTGTCACGTTTCATTCGAGTTTGTAGTCTTTCTGATCATTAAGGTATATAACATGCCTCTGCATATCGCAGTTGGTAGAGCACTGCACCAGTATTGCAGAAATCATGGATTCGAATCCCGTTTAGGCCTGGAGTTTTTTCAGGCTTTAATTTCACAACTGCTTGAATTTTGTGTTTAATTGCTATGATCAATCAATTATTAATTTGACTTTAACTTCGGTAACTCACGATGTCTTCCGCCTACCTTGGAATCCCTCCAGTCCTCGTGTAACGTGTACCCCGGTAGAATGGACTGGTTTCCGTTTACATGATTTAGCGCCATCTGGACTGCTGGCATGACTCCCTTGGAGCTCCAGCCTTTGGACGAGACATTAACAGAATAGAAGGTTCCAATGTACACGTCTTCTGCATCCGACGCTCGCTTGCTTATCAGCGAGTGAGATAGCAGCAGCCACAGCCACGTTCTCATTATCTTGACAGCTCGGCTGTTTGCGACTGACTTGAATTACACGAGGAGTGACTACTCAGCTAGTCCTTCAGAGAAGAGAGGAGAGACTATTCTTAATCAACCCAGTCAAGCTGAATGTCGAAATATATATACATATATGAGAGCAATAACAATCTAGGGAACCTTTATTGGTTGTAAAAGCTTGTAAAAGCAGACTGATACCGTGACCAACAGGAGAAGTGGTGGATTTAAGTTGCATCCAGTAAAAGATTTCCGTTATAGTAGGACAATTTCAAATTTGTTTTGGTTTCATAGATAGCCCTCAGCTTGAAAGGCCTTACAGGGTATGATTATTTCGCTGACTATGACGCCATATGACGTCATGTGATGTTATTAGGATCCTCACGCATCTCACGATTCTTAAGACTCAACAACAACCCAAATTATAATGGGATGTATAAAGGTTTCTACCAAAACAACTTAAAATTTGACTAAACCTGCAGGTTATGGCTACAGTGCAGAGGGTCAGTAAACGTGAAAAACGCATTAAATTACAACTACTTAAAGTGTAAGCATCACAAAATCATTGCAAAAATTACGAAAAATTGAGACCTTCCCCCTGTCGACGAGGATTTGAGCCAATTTTTTTTCGTCTGAGGATGATGAGACTCAGAAACGGAGTTCGACACATCTAATGATACTGAAATGACACTGAGTATGATCATGTCTTTGCACGTGCGTTATACACCTTGGAACGTTTCTTAGTCATTCTCTTGAAACAACAAGAGCAGCAATTTACCAATACATAGTATTGTGAACAGCCTTAAACACGACAGCGAATCTTTCATGACACCATTTAGAATTGGACGAAGCTTTATAGTATATTCAGCTGGAGGGATGATCTGACACTGATAGACACATGTCAACACATCAAGACAATTACTGAACTCGTCAACATACATGATTGGACTTTTTCGAACTTTTGATCGACGTTCACTTCGTGGATTCTAAAACTCCATAATTTTTTCTCTCAAAGACAAGTTTTTTTCCGTTATTTATTAATGAACTAATCATGTACATTGCATCCCGAGTATATTCTATCGCTTAGTGTTGGACGTCTTCAATACCCCAATATCTGCGACAGGCCAAAAACGATCAATATTCCATTGCTTAACTTGTCAACAGCGACACTGTAATCAAAACATTCTATCCACTGCTAAAAGGTATTGTCGGGCATTGTGGCGCATTTTTCGGGCTAAAATGGAAAATTTGGCGGGCTAAAATGTATTTTAGCCCGCTGAAATAAACCAATGAAAAGTGAGAATCAACAATCGTACGATATAAGCAGCCAATCAAAATCTAGAAGCCATTTCAACGTTCGCGCCGTTTTCTTGCAGCGTCGGTAAAA
>OMLO01000135.1_pt1 | contig 37622 bp, 16 predicted proteins | sample 1674811 | NCBI WGS metagenome assembly OMLO01 (sample SAMN06265003, study PRJEB25207) | coral metagenome | isolation source: Coral host | place: Mexico:La Bocana,Puerto Morelos, Mexico | collected 2008-11-13
TAACGCTCAAAACGTCAGCTTTATAACTCGTTACGGTGGCCAATTTACATTTTCAACTTAGTTGATATAACCAAATTCCCAGGCTTTTAGGCGAGGCAGCACTCACCTTCGCTTTTGAGAGATTGTGCACTCGAAAGATTATTTTTAACAATGTTTGTTTTGGAAACAAAGGCATTCAATGCAGTTGCCAACGTGAAGTCCATCAAGAGCGAAGAACTATTATGAATCTGTTTCATTTGCTGTACACGAGAATGAGTAAAATAGCTGGATAATAAACAGTGCTCGTGAAAATGTTTGTTATATGAGGAGGAATAGACAAGAAAGAAGCCAGAGATGCGACTAGGAGAGCATAAATCTAGCTGCCAAAATAACAAGGTAGTCAGAAAGCATAAGATTCCAGTCATTCCGTGAATCAGCCACATGATAATTTTATCACCTCGATTCTAAACTTAAATAACTGAAAATTTGCGTACCTTTACTATCAATGTATAGGTTAGCAGCGGCTGAAACCAGAGACTTGTAGGCAGCTCCGATGGCGTCAAAACATGCAAAAATGCGAATGACTACTTACTTAATCGGCTGAATAGACAATTTTAAAACTGTCTGCAAAATGTTGTTAGCATTAGAACAACTTGATTTACACAACAAAAGCAGTCAGGTCTGTATCAAACAAGGTCACCTCCAGCCTCGCTAACATTCAAAGGCCAGGCCAGTCAACTGTAAATGGTTTTATTCATTTACAGTTGAACACTTGCCTTTGACTGAATTTGAGAGGTCTAAAATTCCACAGCTGATTTGTCGAACATTTAGAGCAAAAGTTGCACAAAATGAATTGATGAGTCGTGAACTATATCATACGAGACGACTTAACTTTGTTTCAGTGTTCTAGGAAATCGACAGAGAGGCTTACAAGGACAATGTCATAACTGCACATGTGTGAAGCTTCGGTCTAAACTTGCTCTCCTGCAGAACGGGCAACGAAGACTGCACAAGGGTAACGTGGGCTCTAGTAACGAGATTGGTTCATGTACAATTTCAAAATGGCGCCAGGCAGTCGAACAAGCCGTGGTGGATAAACAACGGGTAACTGCGATTAAAAGAGTCCTCGTTTAAAGAGAACTTCTTCGAATAAACGTTTTCTCTGAGAGTGTAAGGACAAATCTCTATATTTTTTTGGAAGTTTTCTTTGTAACCAGGTCAGTTTGGTAATTGCAATTTTACTAGAAACCTCCCACTCAAATATCGATGTTGCACGGTGTGTCAGAACTTTAAGCTTACACCCAAATATGTCTGGGCCGGGATATTTCCTTACAGAAATGAATTTTATTCTTTGTAAAAATAAGATTTCAAAACGAGCATCAATGCCTTGCGCTCGTGCAGTTGGGTTTCTCTGACATTTGTTTGACGAAACACTTTCTGCTAAGGAGTTATACAGATTTATTAACTGACTAACTGAACCAGCATAAAAATATTTTGTTAGTTAAAATACCTTGAAATTGAAATAAGAACAATGTTTGGTCACTAAAACGTGACACATCTAGCATCGCGCCATTTCCCATGCTGAGACAAAAAGAGCGGACGAAAATAACCGTTCCGTTAATATTTCTCGCTTTGTTTCTATCTCTTGATTCGTTACCCTACAAAATTATTTAGCCTCTTAAATAATAAACATTTCTGCATTCTATTTATTCTAGCTTTACGTCTAGGAAAGCAACATTACAAATTCTGTTCGTTTCGATGCTCCATTGTCCATAATCCCCTTGACGCAATTCATTGAGCATGCTGTTGTCTTAAGACACTGCTGTACAATTGTACAATCTCCACCTTTAAAAATTACGAGTAGACTGGGCACTACCTCATTGCGCGAGGACACCTGGGATAATTTTGGGAGACAGTCAAGATGGCGTTTGTTCAAAAAAGTTTGAAATGAATTTGTGTTGAAGTGTGTTAATTAAGGGCTATTGTATTCCAAATGATTATGTCAGGACAAAAATCTAGGTTTTACATTATGGATGACTTGATTTTTTTTCTATGCTAGCTGACGCCATTTTGAAATTTCCCGCGACGACCCAGACGAACCCAAGAAGTACTCGCGCAGCTAAGTTTCTTGGAGTGACGAACTGAAGACAAACCAAGCAGTGTTGTTCAGCTCTCTCATTATGAATGTTGGTTCTTTAAGTGTTTATTCGACGGTGTAGAGAAGTCGTTGACGATTACTCTTGTAACGTTACATGGCTGATTCACGAGGACTTGTGCTCCCTGATTTTGATGGCATAGTCCCAGAAGTCTTGTCGAAATTAATGTACAAATGATCCTCATACATTCGCATGTCGATGTATTCCTGAAGACAAGCAAAAATTACTGTCAACTCAGGAGCAAATGATTGACAAGTGTCAATCAAGTTATGTACTTCTAGGTGTCAGTTGACTCGAGGAGGTTACACCGTGAGTGAAGAGCCGTCAAAATTGATGTACATATTGTCCTCGTATATTCCCAGGGTTACGTATTCCTGAAGGAAATGATAAGTACAAACAAACCTAAGTTGCTGAGGACCAGTTGGGAAATATGACACAGAAAGGAGTGAGGAAATGCCGATTGTTAACTGAATTTCAAAACCATCCGGTATCCAGAATGATCTTATTTTATAATCGCTTGTTTCTAACATATTTCTTATTTTCCAAAAATATATACTGTTGATATCAATTGAACAATTTAGATATCTGAGGTTCGATACATAATCAATACTGCTTACATTCTTTCTTTAAATAAAGCTCAACAACTTAAAGTGAAAAAAGAACTCTTTTATACAATTAATGTTTCAGGTTTCGCATGCAATATTGTTTTAATTTTCTCGACGCTTGGCCCATCCCTGTTCTTCTGTGGTAACCAAATATCGCTTTCACGTTTTGAACCATACTATGCAACCGTTTGGGGTGGAGCGATGAGGGCTCATATGATTTGAAAACGGGATTCACAACGTGGTTTCCGTATTATGATAAAAGGGGGCGGAGAAGCCAATACCTACCCTCTCGTCACTGAGCATTTTACTTAGGTGCTGAGACAGCTCATAGAATGTTGGCCTTCGCTGTGGTGCCACTTGCCAACAATCCAACATGAGAACGTACCTAGGATACAGATATATATGTAATAAAAACAGATAGTATTATCGTTGGACAAACAGCCAGAAAATAACAGAGAAAACTGACCTTCAAATCGGTCTTTCAATTCCGAGCAAAAATAGCATATGTTAAAACTGCGGGTCGATAACGCAGTACGACCCTAGCGATTGCTTAACAAGATATATACTTTACACATTGTAAAACTTAATTGTCTAAAGTTGACTTGGCCACCAACAGGAGTCTAAGTTCTCCCTTTGTTGTTTCTTTCATGTTACCATAAAAGAGTTTAGCCGAACTTTTTCAAGTTCTTCGTCAATAATCCGTGTCAATTTTCAACATCCCTAGCCATCCCTTTTCATTTATGGTGAATTATCGGGTGTTTTTCCATCTAAGCAAACTACTATTTTCTGATTTCCTTCAAATTAAAAGGAATTCTGCACGCAGTCGAAATACCGTGTCTGGGCTCCTATAACATGCATGTTCCTTTCTTGGCCTCTCTGTATCTCTTCAATTATCATACAGCTAGACATAGTTTCATCCTATCATGTGCGGATGATCGCAAACCATCTTCTGGCCAGATAAATTGAAAAGACGGATGATCTATAAAAAATTGTTAAATTATGAACCCTCAACATTACTTACAGTTCCTCAGAGCAGTGTTTTGGCTTGTCCATTCTGTAGCTGTCTTGCAGGAAGTTGATCACCTCTTGAGAGTTCATGCCAGGGTATGGAGACGCACCTAATGGAGAAATCATTTGATCGTCTTTAAAACAAGACCACGATTATTCAACGTAATCTAAACGATGAATCTTACCCAACGTAACAATTTCCCAGAGAACGATGCCGAACGACCACCTGAACAAAAATAAAACAATAAAAAGTTTCAGTTAACAAAACCGCGCGATGCGACAAGCGTTTCCTAGCTTTTTTTCAACTCTCTTCTCGGTGTTTGGAAATGTGTAAAGGGTGAAAGTTTCTAAAGAAACTGTGGTGCTGCGTCGGTGGGGGTAACAAGGTAATTTGGTTATATCAACTAAGTTGAAAATGTAAATTGGCCACCGTAACGAGTTATAAAGCTAACGTTTCGAGCGTTAGCCCTTCGTCAGAGCGAATGGAGGAATTGTGGGTTGTGTGTGGGTTTATATTGAGAAAGTGGAGGTACGCTATTGGTTGGAACATAGTGAGGAGAAAAACATGAACAAATTAGTAGAATGAAAAGCGTTCGTTGATACCTATGGGATTAAGAATGCCGATTTGAAAAATAAACTTTTGTTCAAGAGTTTGGAATTGTGGTCTAACAAAGTCTTTGGTGTTTGACAGATAAATCCCAAAATTGCCATATTTTTATAACGATTTTATAATAATTTTATAACATAATTTTGTAACGAGAGATCATCTGTTTTACTTACACATCACTTTTTGTTGTAGAGACTCCGTCTAAGAGTGACTCTATGGCCATCCACTTGATTGGAAATCGTCCTCCCTGTGAACACACACATACGTCACACGTCAGAACAAACAATCTATCTCCACTTCCCTTGATCAACTACGTGTTATGTTTTTAAACTGAATAAAACCCGCGCTGGAGCTCGAAAGGGAAATATAAACCATATAAAAATATTTACTACTAAGAGTATAACAAAACAATAGCACTGGCTTTAAAGTGTAATAAACCCAAAAACTATGGTTTCCTCAGGTCATTCCTTTCTCTGTAACATACTCAGATTCCATCTTTGATCATTTGCATTATTTGTATTCCAACACTAATTTTTTCAATACGATTTATTAACCACAATGGCAATGTTTTACCACTGAATGCCTAGTAATCAGTAGGATGTACTAATATTTCCAGCTTATGCCTAAGACCCAAGGTAACCAAGTCTCACTTGTGTTTTCCTAGTGTAGTGGTCCTCTACGTAAATGTCCCTGGCGAAGCCGAAGTCGGCGACTTTACAAACTTTGTTTTCGTCAATTAAAACATTCCTGGCGGCAAGATCTCTGTGAACCACCTGTTTAGATAAGATTAGATAAGATAAAACCTTTAGTGATCGTAACGAAATTCAACCCAAAAAATCTAGTTATGGGTAATTCTTAAAAATGCTCTTTGGGTGTCTCCCTAAAGGAGAAACACTGGGAACGACGTTCGCACCCCTTTTATTTCTTCGACACCTTTGCCATTTTTCGTTTCCGAATTGCAAAGATAGCTAACCACAATGGTAAAATATTTGCCGTATTCTATCTGTTGACTGATTAAAAATCTCGAGTAGAGAAACGGGGGAGCTCATCAGACATTTTGAAAAGAACCAATAAGAGGTATTAAGAGCCTATTTTTGGGAATTTTTTGTTTTACTCATCAGAGGTACCAATCATAAAACAACACATTATCTGCTATAATAGGTTTCTAGATCAATACCCTAAGAGGTATCAAACCGCTCTTCTTACCCCTAAAACGTACCACAAGTATCCCCGTCCTTATTATATGGGTTGCCCCCCCCCCCCCCAACTTCATCAGGAGAGAATATGGCCAAGCTGGAGCCCAAGCCTTCGCATTGCTCTTACCTTCATGGCAGCCAGATGTGCCATGCCTCTTGCAGTCTGAATGGCAAACGACAGGAGATCTCTGGAGCCGAGTTTATCCGCGGGAACTTTGTACAAATCTTGATAATATTTGTCTTCCACTCCACGACAATGACGGAGATAGCTCTGAAGGTCGCCAAACGCGCAGAATTCCACTATTACCATCAGTGGCTCTGTTGGGTTAAATTAAAACACCATCCTTAGTTGACCGCCGTTGCTAAAAAAGGTTTTAAAGTTCTGAACACCAGAGTTAACAGACAACAACAACAACAACGGTGTAAGTAAAGAAAAACTTAGAGAAGGTCTCCGGAGAAAGAACTTAATACCGATCTAGCTGAGAGAGACTGCGGAGGACGTATGCGTCCCATGGCGCAACGAGGACGGATGGTGGATGATGGTCGTTGAGTGGCGTTTGATTAAGGCGACTCGTATGATAACTGACCGTGGTAATGACAAGAAAATGTCATTGGTGAGAATCAAAACAATTCGATATCTTGTTCAGAGGTTTCGAACAGCTGTTTCAATAATCCACAATTCTAAAGCTACATTACATCGCTGCCGCATAACGCTCCGCTCGGGGTACAGCGGTAGAGATGAGGGCACTAAATATTAGCACACGGGGTAACAACTACTAGGTATCTAGCAAAGTTAGCAACTTTGTGATCTAAAATTGTCGCTTCAATCTTCTACTACAATAAACGTTGCTAGATAAGTGCCGCGTTACTTTGGGGCCTCAGTAGCCACCTTCTTTCCTTGGAAATTGTTCTTCAAAAAAAAAAGATTGGTACAGAACAGGATGATAGTTGGCAGGTATTAATTTGTCAGTTGCACTAACCTGTCCTGGTACAACATCCCAGTAAACCGATCACATTAGGATGCGGTTCAATTAGTTTCAGGAGTTCTAACTCGGCTAGGAGGTCTCTCCTGGCTGTCTCACTGTCGTTTTCTAAGAGATAAATAACAAATACAAGTCAATAATTGAACAACTGTGCATTAAGACGTTTGTTGGTGGTTACGCGAAAAAAAATAAAGCAGTAACAGAGCGGATCACTGCAGCTGCAAATAGTGCGTTTAGCCAATTAGAAATCGATCGACGTAATTGATACGCTTTACCGATAGAAAAAAAAAACTGGGAAATGGGAGAACGTGTAACCGGTCGAAAGCGCGGGAAACAGTAGCAGCTGGAAGCGCGGGGATTGATTTAACCGACAGCAAGTTCCAAGTCGTAATATAGTATACTAACATGTCAGAGAAACTCGAAAACGGTGAAAAGCCAAGGAAACTGAACATGCAACTGGTAGAAAACTCAGGACAACATGTCACCAGAAGCAAGCCTAGCCGCAATCAGAGAACGTCATACCCCAGGTTAAAGCAAACTCGAGTGGGAAAACGTAGTACCAGTAAGAAGCGGACCTCATAACTGCCCGAGAATACAAGACATTCGCTCTCATTTGGCCATAAAGCTTATCTAAAGAACTATCCTCTGTCAGCATTAATAATTTGGTTTATAGGCTCTACAGGAAGCACCACACCTATAACGCTTTTTTCGTAAATGTCAAACGGATTCTAAAATTAAACACAACTGGTCTCATCGTATTAATGTTATGTCAGGTAAAGTACTTGCCTTTGATAATCTTTACAGCGACATACATTTTACCCACGCACCCCTTGATGCCTTGCGCTCGAGCTTTCATTACCAGGCCAAACGCGCCCGATCCCAGAACCACTTGCAAGTCAACTCTGTTACGCGGGAATTCCCAGGGGTTGTTAGACAACTGGCTCGCTGTAGCTCCCAGTTCCACGAGGGGTTGAGGCAGCGGTATGTCTGGTATTGTATGTGTCAATAACTAAGAAATGAAAACAATAAGAGGAAAATTAGGTTGAAAGCAATACAAAAAAGTAAATTTTCAAATCCCATTTTGTTTCTTCCAGGGCTCGGCAGATATCAGATTGGACTCTGTTTTGAAAGCCAAAAACACTATAAACTGGTCAATTTTCTGACATGATGTGATGCTTCAAATGATCAGAATACTGCAACATTAACAAACATGAATCTATAAACTAATAAAGCCGTAAGAAGGTTTAGCGCCTTACCGAGGTCATTTCAGCTTGTTCCTGTTGGCTTGTTGGACGACTGTTCACTGGTGTATTTCCCGGGGTGCTGTTCTTATGCACTTTTCTAACAAAACAGAACACGCCAATGATTGCAATAATGATGACGAGAAACCCTCCAACGACGGCCGCGATCAGCACTGTCATGTTGTCAGTGAGTACAGCGAGACCTTTCTTGGAATGCGCACTGGTGTTGGATTCTGAAAAAAAAGAACTCGGTTTAAGATTCAGTCATATTAAAAACGAAAAAAATAGGTGTTACTGCAACCTAAGCGACAGTCTCTCTTAACCACCCGCGAGCGATCATACTGACTATATAGATATTTTCTTCATGAAAGCTCAATAGGGATTAGATAGGACTAGCGCACCCGATATGTTATAATTAAGAATTGCTTTATGCTTAACGTGCGTATATCGAGTTATTGATGCAATTGGGAAGTTTGGAGAGCACTCAGAACTCTAACGCTTCTCTCGTGCTCTCTAAACTTCCCGCGTGCATCCATAACTCGATATATGCACGCTAAGCATGAAAAATTCTTTAATTTTAATTTAGAAATCAAGGTAAGGTTTAAGAATAATATTTCCTAATAAATAGCTGACACGAGAAAATTTAATATAGTAGGCGAAATTCTTGAAAATTGAGCGAAACTTCCAAACAGGTATTACACCACAGTCACCTACCCGATTTCGTGGTCTTGGCAAGATAAATTGAACTAGGAGGACTGCTACCGAGGCTATTGGTTGCTAGGATACGAAACTTATAGTTGGTATTGGGCTCGAGCTCCATGATAGTGTACTTGACTTTGTTTGGCGGTTTGATCTGAATCTCCTGCCAGTTGCTTTGAGAACCCTTCTTATACTGGAGTTTTAAAGCGATTAGCGCCAGGCCCCCATCGTCGCCAAATTTCCACGTGACCACCGCATTTGTTACACTGGTCTCCACGGAGAGAATTGTTGGACTTTCTGGATGAGCTGGGGAAAAAAGGGAGGGCTGATCAATTTGCAAATTCTCTGTAACGTTCTCCATGCATCTTTTATTGAACCATTTTGGATAATTTCATCAAATATTAATTTTAACAGGTATCAGCTCGTTTATTCTCAATACTCATTAGTATTACTCTGTATTGAGCATCCTCAAGAGAAATTGGATCCTGATCACCGTTTGGTTAGTCTATTTTACGGCGGTTTCTTTCAACCTCATGCAATCACGTCTGGATATCAAAAAGACCCTTACTTTTTCCCGACAGAGAGATATCAGCTGTACTTGTTCCAATCGCATTGACCACTTTACATCTATAGATCATCCACGAATCTTCCATGACCTTGGCAATCTCAAGAGTGCTTTGACTTGTTTTGCTACTATGTGACGTTGTCACGCTGTACCCACTGATTTCCTCGCCTTGTCTGATAGTGACAGTGTTGTTATCAGAATTGCTCCATGACCACGTAAACGCCGGCTCGGGATTCCCGCGAGAGACGCAAATCAACTTGGCTACCTCGCCTACATTGGCGTGAAATTTTCGTTTTCCAAGGATTCGAGGTGGTTCTGTGGAGTTAAAGGAAACCTATTAGAGGCATCGAAATTACTTCAGACTTGACATGACATGCAATAACAGAATGGTTCATCTTCGAAGCGCTAGTTTCATTCTTCTCGTTCCAGTTTTCAGTACGCAAAGATATTTTCGAAATCTCTAGAACCATTTTTCAGCAAAAACTATCATAATTTGTAGTCATAACCACATTAGTTAGTGTTCCCAAAGACTGGAAACGAATGCATAGGAATAGTATTTCAAGGATTCGTTTCCGCAAAAAAATGGCGTTATACAATTTGTGTTTCTCCAGTTGTAAAAAATAAAAGTGGAACTTACCGAGAACGAGGAACGAGGACTGTACTCTGAAAGAGAGTCGCAGGGGACTATTGCATAAATTTTTCGAGTTTTCTCAACCTTTTTCGAGTGTTTTTGCAGAAACATGTACAAACACGGGCTAAAACGATAGGAGAATACCTCAGTGTTTTTATGCTTTAAACATGTTCACATCAAAACCATAGATTTTTTCTGCGCGTGACACGAATCCCTGAAAAGAAAAATCTCTTTTAATGCTTAAGAATTATTTCATTTACCAAAGATGGTGACGGTGAAGTTCACTTGATCCTCTCCAAGTTCGTTAAAAGCAGCGCAGGCGTATGTCCCACTGTCCTCTGCAGATACGTCCCTTATCACCAGAGTGCCATTGGGTTCCTGACTGGTCTTGTCTATTGGCAGCTGTCCATCAATTTTCTGCCAAATAGCGTCAGCCTTTGGAAAAGCACTGACGCTGCAATCGAGCTTGAGGTCAAGTGTTCTCTCTGATTTGGTAATATTTTGAATCGATGGACTTGTGGTGGTAATTATGGGATGGGCTGAAATTTGAAAATAGATTTCGTGCTTAACCGAGAAGATTGTCAAACGTTCCTGTTTTCTATTTACTAGAATATTTATGCGTTGATATCAAGCCGCTAAATTATACCATGGTCTTCCCAAACGGACGAGAAAAGCTGAATGGACTTACCTTTAACAAGAAGCGTGACCTCATCTTTAACGTTTTTGAAGTCAAAAGGAGGCAGCAGATACATCGCAGTACAAGAGTAGTTACCATGATCATATCGATCCACACCAGTTAATCGAAGAGATTGTTGACCAACTAGAGTGTATGGTTTTTTTCGCTGGGAATATTTGTAGATGGAAGGTTGATAACCAGGTATTTTTGCAGCTGTGATAACCATGAGCTTTTCTGTGCCTCTAAACCAGGTGGTTTTGTATAAGGTTCCTCCTTGGAAGGAGGTACTGCAGGGCAGAGTCGCATTTTCTCCTTCTTCCACTGTTACTTTTGACAGGGTACCAAGAACAACTGCAAGGGGAAATGACGAGTGGAGGAGAAACGAAAAGTTTATAGGGATTTGGGGATTTTAGTGTTTTCACAACATAAAAAACATTTTAATATGCTAAATTCTCCTGACGGCGTTTATTTCTTCATGTGGCCCAGTTGATGTTCGGAAACGCCCATAAATGGTAGGACAGTCACAACCAGGGTGCATTCGAGCCCACGCCTGATCACTTTACTTAACTTTACAAATTTAAAAAAAGTATATTAAATCGCGTATTTCGCATGCGCATTTGGCTTCTTGTTTGAACATCTGTTTCTGTCTTGACAAGCGCTTGACATACTTAAATCATTTCTGGCAGATGGTTTATTCAGTAATTGACCTCACATCTAATGTGGTATAGAAAAATAAAACAAAACGAAACTAATCCTTCGCCTGATCTCAATACGCGTCTTCCTAAATGGAAAAATATTGTTTTGTTAAGATTAGGGTAGAGAACCCCATGATTTTCTCGAATTCTGTTTCACACATTTAAATTCTTTCTATAAACTTCTGCTTTGTAGTTCTGACCTTTATATAACTAGGATTTCCGAATATTTCGGTTAATCTTAATAAAGCGCCGATGAATGATGAAATGCGACTAAAAAAAATATCTTGCCGTGGTGTTTCTAAAATGTTCCATAATTAATGAATATATGTCAAATGTAATGTGCGTTTATAAACAACACTTACAAACTTAATGCCAACAACGTGATGTTATCTCTGTTATATCAGATTGTCGTGCAATTTTATACTGTATTATCTATTACGACAAAGCAGTAGCATATTTCGTAAGATTGGCTATTCACCTCTGGCCTTCACTTTGTTGAAATTTGTAGACTTAACTTGGACGGGCAAGGATTAAAGCAACTTACTATATTTTCAACATTACTGGATGAACTATTCAGTACTAAAGAAATGTACTTCCTGATCTACTGGGTAAAAAAACTTGAAGAATTTGAAACAACTATGCAAACAATTTATTAACGAAGTGAAAATCATGTTGTAACAATATGTTTGAAAATCGTCGAAAGGAATTTGTAGGGAAACGTGAGAAACATCTAGTCCGCATCGCGTGTTTTAAATCTTTCGATATTGTAGTCACTCCTCTTTCTAGCTGTGATTTTAGTACTAGCCATCCCTGTCTTGTAAATGTTTTGCTGTAAGTTCTTACACAAAATCAAATTGTTTTTGTTTTCGTTCAAGGCATGGGAGTCATTTTCGCGTAAGTTAAACCCCGAATAAAATTTGATTGAATTCACCTGAGAAACTAAGTAGTGGCTGTCAAGTTCGATTAAGTTCTTGTTAACCATATTTTAATTTAACATATCCTTCTGTTTGTTTGAGAACCAAACTTTGCCATCAGCATCTGACAAAAAATTGAGCTGAGGTAAAAAGCAAATAGCGTTTTGAAAAGAATTATACACTCAAATTCGTTTTCCGGTTCCGTCGCATTTATGGTTTTCAAGTACAGAAACGTATAAAATAATATCATTTTATGAGTTGAATTATCTAACACAACAATCTTTATGAGACTCGAGTTGTTTTGCTGAACATTGGAGCTGAAAGAAAACGAAAAAAATTGGTTGTGTTCCTCCAGAAACACTGCATGTTATAATTATTAAGAAATAACTCACTCTGTTGCGTGCGTTCAATTTAACTATGTTTGTTATTTCAGGCGCCACTGAAATATTATTTTCCCAGCTTGTTCTTAAAGTTAACGATGTTATGATAAAAAGTCTCACCAGTAAAAACACATCATAATATTAACTCACCTTGAACATTTCCTAAACACACAAGTAGGAGAGAGAGCAAGTATTTGACGTCCATCTCACATGAACAGAGAATGTTTCTGCCGCTAAATGTCTTAAAAGCACCTGTAAAAGATAATCGTGAGTGTAAATTTGATCATGTGTTCTTGAACATGACTGGAGCAAATAAAGATTGTGATGTACATTGAACGTATCTCTGCTGAACTTATGTGCATCAAATTGAAAACACAGTTTTAACCTGCAATAATTGGTTTAAACTTAAGTTAACCAAGGTGGTCGTAATCTGTTTGGAAAAACTGAATGTCACTTCATCCGATCATCTTTGCGGTAACATTCACCGTACAATAAACATTCATTAATTATCTGTCTAGAAGTTTTTTTTTTAACAATAACATGATTGCTGAACCACAATAAAACATCTTTTCATCTAATTACTTTCAGCGGTATTCAAATGGAATGTTCTTTTTACTTGCAAGGACCCGCGAAGTGACTGTCATTGCACTGGAAATCACTGATAAGAGGTTGATATCACATCAGACGCTTAATTGTTTATCAACCTTCCCGAGGTTTTTAGCCGGCATATAGCTAGCAAGGTTGGGCACCCGCAACCGGATCATGGCGCTAAAAGAAATGACCACAATTAGTTTGAAATCCTATATATAGTTTGCGTGGGTCACCGAAACGTGACGACTTTTTGTTTGCTGGAATGCGCTCCGAGGTCACTTTCTCCAAGCGAACAATGTAATAATGAGACCAGTTAGTGCAGAGTTCACTCCCATTGCTTCGAGCCTGAACATACAGAGAAGGCTTTTCAAATAAAAAGAGGATCGCCTGGTGTTATTTTAAAGATGCTGTAAATGAGACAGAGTAGGTTTTAGGAATTAATGATTGCCATGCCAAACTCTTGGAACTGAAAATTGGTGGAAAATAAGGAAATGAGATGGGAAAAGAGGAATGTGCATAACCTGATAGAACCCATTTTTTATAATCGCCATAAGATCAACACCTTAATTTTTGAGAACAGTTAATATTGGACAATTAAAAACGTCAACATTGGTTTGATAAACCACCAAAGATTTGTCGAAACAATCGTGCATAAAACAGTTTTTTCAAGGCTGCGAGTTTGCGCTTTTGACACATCTATTTGTGCAACTTGATCCTGTCAGTCTACCATAACTCAGTGTGTTGGATATTTTTGTTGTTAGTGAAAAAATAAACTCTAAAATACCTTTAAAAACTTCCACAGAAGTGGGAATTTTCAATATTGGGTGACTTTAGGTATCGATATACGTTCAGTTCGAGTCCAAAAAATGAGTGTGCGAGAGACTCGGAGAAAAATGTTGAAGAATTCGTACCACGAGAAAAGGGAACTTAAGTCTTAAGTCTTGCACGTGAACGTGCACATGCATGTTTACAACACAGTTATTACTTTTAGGTCTTACGTTAATTTTTTTTAAGTCTGGCACGTGATTTTCTAACGAAAGCTGAGAAGAAAGCTGAGAAGAAATCTGGCAACAGTCCATTGTGAGGTCTTGCGTTGGGTGGCACTATACTCGAATTTCTTTTCTTATTGTATTGTATTTCTTCAGAATCGATGGTTCCATCTAGAATTTAGATATCGGATACGGCTACTATAAGCGATAATGATGACATAAATAATTTTGTTGAAGCAATTAGGTTATTGAGCGTGCGTCTATTCATGTGCAAAAATTAGGTGAAACTATCGAATGAACACTGAAGAATCACAGTGCAATTTACTTTAACAGCTTGTGTTCCTACCCACACCTCATTACACGGTACAACGATAACACTTGTTGAATAAAATACACCCACCTTGGAGAATGCAAGCGATAGTTAATTCACGCCCAAAGAAATAAGCGATTATACCAATGCATGTAGATGAAAAATGACTTCGACCTTCCCCGGAATCAAATTTAGGAATTCCGAGGACGACAGTAATTAATTACCCACTTCAAAATTTGAGTTCAAGTTAATTCACCTCTACTAGAGAGAAAGACATTTTAGATAAGAGATAGTAGAGGATGAAGATATTTTAATCACGTCAATCATTTCCTACTGCAATCTAATAAGTTGCTTGATAATATTAAAAGGCGTACAAATGTAATGTTTCAAGTAAAACAATATCGAGAGGAAAAATTAATTTAATTTATAACTGTCCTCCGAAGATAAAGCCGGCTCCAGGCTTCCAGATTTAAGAGGAAAAACGAAAATGAAAGTCTGGCTTCAACTTTCTAAGGTATTCTGTTAAGTTTCAAACGTAACTAACCTCAAAGTTGAGTAACCACGAAAAAACAAACAGCCGGATGTAATTTTGCGAATGTTAGTTAAGATCCCGGGTTAAAGAGTTTTCAAGGCATTTGTGTCTGAGCAAGAAACCTCAGATTACAAAGCTCAGAGAATGATTTATTTGTTAATTCCAAACAAAAGCCTCCAAAAATTTAACGTATCTGATAAAACCTGTGAATTATTTTTTGTCGCCTTTTCGTAATAGTGTTTAAAAGTTGGATCGGCCAAAAACCTGTGCGCGTCCTAAGTGCCCGAAATTAGCATCTCTCCGAAAGAACTGATAGGAAAATGCCTGCTAAGTCCAAATAACGAGGGTCTATACATTCAGAATTTGGGCTAAGTGAGAAAGACAGGTTCTTTCTCAAATTCAAAAACTCATTTGTACAAAGGAGTTTTCTAATAAATTATCCGCTTGAATAATATCATAGGAAGTGGGTGTTTATTCAAGTGCCATTATATACGACATATCAAATCGCTGAAGGGGTTCGCTTTCTTCCTTGTAGATGTTAACAGCGTTCCTTTCGATGACATGTAATTAATTAATGAACATTAAAGGACTTCATAAACTGAGATACTTGTGCCGCAATTTAGGTATCTAAAATTATTTAAATACTGTCAAGAATAATTGACAAATGGTAAATAATAATTTGATAAGGAATTCGTTTATCAAACAAGCCCTTAAGGGTGCCTGGATTTTTTTCTGACGAAGACGCAAATTAACCAATTTAGTTCTGATGCCAGAATTTTCAAAACCTGTTGCGCCAAAGGGAGCGTGAGGGGTTTCGGGCTCGAAAGATCGGAACCTAGGGTAAAAGATTATTAAACTTCCGGTCGTTCTAAATGAAAATAGTTTTATCGTTTGTTGGTTTAATCCCACTAAATAGCCTGCTTCAATAGTTAAAAATCAATCAAAATCAAATTATCCAATATTTTCTCTGAACGTTCGTTGACAATTGTAAAGATTGACCAGTTGATAAAATGTCCTCGTGCATTCCTCAAGGGATTTTCGTAACTTTTAACTTTTTTTTAAATTTATAAATAGGAACTTTTTCCCTCTTTCCCCTTTCCACCTATAGCTTTTACACCGCCTACGCTTTTGAAAAGTATTTTTTTACCCTCCCAGGTTGTCCTCAAACAGAATTTAATCTTCAAATTCCCAGTAGTGATTCACATCCAGTTTGTCCTCTCAATATCCAAGAAAAAAAGGGACGAAAGATATTTTCGACCAACTTGAACAGGCCGAAATTCTGTCTATGACTTTCAGTGAAAAACCGAGGCAAATAGTTAGAATTGAAAGTTCAAGATTGCGACTTCAGTCGGAGTCAAGTTATAATTATCACAGTGTTCCAGTGAGGCAATCGTTAGCCTTAAAATTGTTCAACGATACCTGTTTACGCAAATTAAAATTTATCGGCTGGTTCCGACATAGTCCTAAGGTGAAAATCAAGACAAAATCAATTTTCTTGTTCCAAGAGGCTTTTTTCATTTCCCAGCTGAAGCAGTAACTTTTGTTATTTTACCGTGAAGCAAGATTAATGGCCTGTCTCAATGGAAAACTTGTTTATACAGCTTGTTGATAAACAGTCTGTAACGCGTACCCTTGAGAAGTCACCTTTAGAGTTATTCCTACCTCAACACTCTGTTGCGTCCGCCAGTAAGATTTTTCCGTGAAGTCTTTTATGCCCACGTGGTATTTTCCAGTTAAAACTGCCTTCGGACGAACAGCAACCTCACCAGCAACGTCCAGTTCTGTGTTCGGCTGCGATACGTGACCTTGCAAGTTTTAAACACAGAGTATAAGACGCAGCCAAACAAATCCGAGAAAAAAATAGCTGATCTGTTTCAAGTGACAACTAAAACCCAAATCCCACTTAAACTTGAGACTTGTTCTAGAAAACAAAGAAGAAACCGCTAACTGGCTTTTACCGCCCTGAGTCTTGAGTCTAGGCACGCAACATCGACCTACACGAAACCATGGCCAGACGGACCAGAATTTTAGTTCCCCCTCCCCCTCTGATGTCAGGTCACATTATCGTTCCCCACCCGTCCCCACCGAGTTCTCTGTTGCCTGTAGCGGGCACGAAAATAGATTCAGCCTGGAGGGTTGTTTTTGCGAGTTTATCTCTACTTATCGCCTCAATTCTTAAGGAACTACCGAGGAAAAAAATCCCTTTGTGTACAAACGTGTAGATTTTCTTGTTTTCCAAGAAACCTATCATGTCAATCTCAGGATATGATACAGTTCCTTGGCGAGGTTAGGGAACGGCAGGGCGCGGAAAAAAAGCAAACCACAAATTCTCCCTTCCTTGTGGTTATTTTTGTCGTTCATTCCGGTCTATCAACAAAAAAGTTTGTTTTTCTCCAACAACGCGCACTGTCCATTGTTGGACGCATTTTACAGTTTTCTTTAGCCATCGAAATTGTCCACACTTCTTCGTGTAAGACGATATTATAAGTCAAGGCGTGTCAGGCAGAGCTTTATTTAGAACTTACGAGAGAACAGGTCCATTAAAATGAAGATTTTGGTCCGCGGCGCCATCTAGTCTAGATTACGCACAGAAATGATTTCACGTACCAAACATGACGCAGGATAACGACGTATGGATATTCGCAACGAATCACTGACGGGTTTACAAATCGCAACATTGAGCACAAGAAGTTAAGTTTGCTGAAATATCGTCCAATTGAGGTGGTGTTCGGGTCGCGCTGAAAGGCCATACTTACTCGACTTCGTAAAGGATCTATTTACAGGAAACGCCATAATTTTGATTCTTAAGAGTTTATACCCCTAATCCGGGGAATCCCATAAACCTTCAATCCACTTCCAAAGAAATTCCACAAAGTGAATAGCAAAAAAGTGACAAATGACTGTCATCTCTGAAAGTTCAATAAACCGATTCACCGAAGTTCTCTGTTACGGTCTTCACACACTTAAACAAAAGTATTTCGCTCTCAGTGGTTGGAATGCATGCTATGTCGGTGATAACTCCAGACCTTGTTTATATTACCTTGCCGGATCGCTTGCACATAGCAGCAGGCTTGTTTTTGGAGTTATTCCAATTTCCGAAAAATGTTTTTCTTTGTTGTTATTTCTTTGGACATGACACAGCAGCTCTCCGACCCCTTTTCCTTATTGGGAGTCGATTTTTTTAAATCGTTCAAATAATAAAACCATTGTGGTGTAATTTTTAATCCTCACTTTAACATTCTCTTTGTAAAACCTGCCCAACTGATCGACAAAAGATCTCACTTTTAATGCATTTGTGCCTAGTACAGTGAAGCCTCGATAAAACGAAGGGTCAAGGGACTGGCAAAATATGTTCGCTGTAGCGCGTTTTTGTTGTATCGAGGTTCTTTTCCAAATATATTTCTATTACTGGGGCCAGGAAATCGTTCGTTAAACCGAGAACTATGTTAAATCGAGGATCCACTATATAAGCGATGCAAAAATGGTGTTTATCATAAAATGTGTTCTATAAAAATAAACCCATATTTGAATTGAAGTTTGCAAAAAGCGCACTAATCTTGACTGTGTAAAGTTTGTGATAGAGATAAGCCTTGGTTGTTCTCTGATCCCTTATTAGACCATATTACGTTTTTCAGCTGAAACTTTCCGTCTGTTTTCAACTAAGTAGCGTTATGTACATTTGGCACCTCCTAAAAATGAACTGCAAGATTAGGGTCATCAATTTCCAATACTTCCATTGGCTCACAGGACTTGAAAAAAACAAAGATTAACTGTTAGAATAATGATTAATAGCTTATTAGCCTCGTTCTGAGCAACTTTTGGTCTCTTCTCTGGCAAATGCTGCGTCGGTAAGTCGCGAAATTGTACAAGGAAGAAGGAGAAAAAGAAAAGAAGAAGTGTATTTCACGTGGGGAAGTCATGGCAGATCACGCAGATTTAATTGACCCCGTGTCTGATCGTTTTCATTCTAGTTTTATCTTAATCTTTACAGTTGCGAGAACTTCATGTGAATTTATGAATAATGTGGCTCTTCTTTGATACATTTTTGCACGTTCTTAGTGCTACAACATGAAAACGTGTCTTCAACGATAATTTGGCTTCACGTATATTTCCCGCAAGCTGTGCAGATATGAATTTCGTTGGTAATGACCTATTTTACGTCATCAATTTACCACATGCGGAGCACAGAGAACATATTCTTAGAAGCTAAACGGGAAATATAAATAGTCTGAATCAAGACAAATGAGAAAATCCTTATATTCAGTAGTCTTAGTTGATCGACTTTTGATTCAACTGGGTTTTATCTCTCCGTGCGTTCAACTAATCAGTGTTTCAAATGTCTTCGGCATAACATCACCGGACATGGTGCAGACCGAGTGCGCATAACATTTCAACCAAAAGCATTTCAGCTACGTCGATTTTTGCTGGATACTGTAAAGGTGATTATTTTGACTCGATAAAAGACGTCTTGATTACCCAATTCTTTGAGTGACCCGGGGTATCAATGTGTTAGCTAAAAGATAGCAAGGAAGTCATATATTGTTCGAGTGTCGAATGATCGAGCTGACAGAGTTGCAAAAGTGGTGCCAAATACCACTCATACCACAAATGTGACCCGGTGATCTCACTGAAAGGAAATACAAAGATAAATATACGATTCTGCACCTCCTTTATCGCTCCTTATCTCGAAAACGTCTCTTGCTTGATTTAATTTTTGTCGCTTAGAGTGTTGCTCTATCAAAAGCGCAGACACTAATTAAAAACCCTGCTCGAGAAGTCCGTGCTGTAAACATTCGACGCTGGTTGAAGCGGCAGGCGATACGGGAAATATCAACCAACACTTGAGACTTACATGCCATGACCGCAAGATCACATGTGCACATTTCTTAAAAAACTGGTTCTGTTGCCTTCTTTGACACCTATTTGTTGTTGCTCATTTTCAAGCAAAGGAATTTAGCTATTAGTCAATAAACACACTGTCACCCCTTTGTTTGTCTGGCTAATCTTAACTCCAACAATATTTCAGTACAGAAAGTTGTCACGTTCACCACAAAAATATGAAACACATTCTTGCTGAAGAGAAATCGCGGTTGCTCAGGATTAACCCCCAGACAGTCGCTTTGAAATAACGATTCGGTATTTTTGAGCGGCGCAAAAACGCTGACACCCGCTCGAGAAATGTCCGTCCCTGACCAAACAAGAACCTTTGTCCATTTCTTTGTCAAAAATCTCAACCCACAGGAAGTTGTTATGACTACTTAAATGAATGGAAAGTAAAACAAAATTCGACAATGGAACAATACAGGAAGATATGAGCAAATTTGGACAAGAGAGTAGGGTAGAATTGATGCTTGTTTAACTTGTCTTCTTTGTTTAATCGCTACATTGGATCACATCTCCATCATTGTATTGCGGGCAAGCCGATTAAAAGTGCGAGTGAAAAAGTCCCTACGGCATTCATCTTCGTTTATCTAGTCAGAGAAAGCGATGCTTTAGTATTTACTGTCGCGCAATATCGAATTTGTATCAGTAGATCATTCCAGAACACAATTCCTCGCGCGAATTTTCTGTACGTGAGGTCCTAAAAATCGGCCATGTTCAGGAGTATAATTAGAACTGAATCACTTTCCCCGCTGTATAAAGTTAAAACTACACCTTCGACTTACCCTTACGCTCGCATTTTCTCCACTGTGGCCCCTGGGTACTTGTTGAAGTGAGATTTGAGTTTAGCCCTCTTTAGAGCTTCCACAAGACCATGAACTTTAGCTGTGTCTGTTATACAACCGCTGGTGTTTAGGTCCAAGGCTCTCTGCCAATTCGGTGCGATACGATCTCGTTAAATGCAAATCCCTGCTGGGCTCTCAGTCCCTTCGAAAATCTTCCAGAAGCTAACAGAAGCTGTATAAACCCTTTTGAAGAGATTTCACCGCAACCGATTGTTCTCAAACTATGGGATTAGTAAGGTTCGGCGCGTCCAGCACTCCTGTTAAGACGATACTGCTAAAGTGAACAGCGCTTTTCAGCGAGAGCTCAAAAATGCTGTCACTCGATTACGATTAGATCTTTGTTCTCTCACTTTTTAGCCGTAATTGACATTAATTAACTGACGGGATGGCTAATTTAACAGATCATCAGTTCTTTTTAATCACTATTGTTCACCAGCCAATCGGCATTTGTGGGTGTTTAGAAAGTAAATCGAGACTTGTTTCCTAAAATAAAAGCCCAGATGGGATGTGACACAATTGTGTGGGAAAAACGATCTGCGCTCCTCCTCCAGATGTTTCTAAGAAAGTCACTTTGCCAATGTTTGTTTGCTCTACGTTTGAGCTAACATAGCTTTGCTCGCTAACTAGCTAATAGTGTTTGCTGAGTTCAAACAGACTTCACGCAAATAACGCAATTGCACTACAGATTATCGTGAGAACGCGCGCTGAATTTGCTTCCGTTGAAAACTTGCATCAACTAGCTCTTCATTTTAGTCCCCTTCCGCTGCAAAATACCTATTGATAACGATCTAAATTATTTCTTATTATGTCTGATAATAGACATGTTCTATGCCGTTGCTACTTGAACAAGAGATATTTTTGTGCACCAGACAGGCAGTGGTTCACTTCATTTTCTAAAATGTGACAAATAAATTCACACTTTTTCACGCAACCCAGGAGCATCTTCTTGTAAAATTTGTTCGTGATGTGAAAATCCTTGTTATGCATAGGACGTGACACTTCCGCAGGAAACGTAACGAAATAATGATTGAGTTCTTGACTACTCTTTAATTCTTCTGTACTGCATCAGCCATCTTTTTACGCAAGAAATTAGAAACTCTTGCGGTTTTTTGCATTAAAATTCCAAAATCCCTGACTCCAAGAGTACAAAGTCCGCGTACAAGCATTCTTATTAAGCAGTTAGCCCGCTAGCTTGTATAAATATTTTCTCGCATACTAGAGCAAAAACAAACATTCCACGGTGTGAGATTTGCACTAAATACATTGCGTTTCGAATTAGCGCCTCATGGAAAAAGCGTTTTGATAGTCTTGTTTGTTATATTTCTTACAACGGAACGATAGATAACGATTTGTAATTCGATCACATGTCCTTCGCAAACTTAACTTTCGCGCGCAACATCCTCAATCGGACCACAAACTGTACACACAGGTGGTACGAGAAGTGCGAAAGCCTTGCAAATATCAACTTATCTTTTTTCTATGAATCAATGAGAACAAATGCGGTAGGTTTTTCCTTCTGAAGGGTGGCATTGTTTGATTATACAATAAAACTATTTGTGTCTGCAAATTATACCAGCTAGTCCCTGCAGCGACGCTCCGTCTTGGATTAGGCAAGAAATCCCCCTTTACCAGTTACTCAAAGATAGTCTTTTAGATACGAGTCTGGTATGCCGGAGGCTATTAATCAAACTCACTTGATGCTTTCGTAGCTTTTATATCTCTAATCTACGACATCCGGACAGACAAAAGTGCACCGGAAAAATGCTTCTGGAACTTTGTTTAGTTCATACTGAGTAAGGAACAAAACTTACGGGGCATCACGTTGAACGGCTTGAACTGACTGAACGTACGTCTTTAGCACCTCTCGGAAGGTGGCGTTGGGATTTTCGGTTTTGGCTATATTGTCATATTGATGGTTTTCGGTTTTGATGTTGTTTGAGGTTTGCGAATTCTCTCCTTTCTTAATTGGTTGTTTTCGGTTTTTGTCAAAAATACTGGTGGATTTTCGGATTTGTATCCGATGTGGTTTTTGGTTTTTTTACTATCTCTCCGATCTCATCGCCTGAACAGATCTCGAAAAGCTACGAAACGCAAGGCTGTAGCGGTTAGCTTCATCGCTTGTTACAGGTTACACTTGACTGATTGATTCAACACTCCAATCAAATCTCCAGACTTTCAAGTTTTAGTTCGCAAATGGAGGTGTTATAGTAGGGGTTTTCGATGGAAGTTCAGAGCTATAGCTAATTGCAATTCTATAGACTTAATTTGCCAGCTACTTAACGAAAATGAGCCGGCACAAAGAAATTTATTGTTTTTGACGGTTTTGTATGCGGTTATCGAGCTTCCGATAGGCCGAGTCTGCGTTCCTAGCGGAGAGCGCGAAAACTGGGATAATAATTGCAACATGAGGCAAAGCTATGGCGTCTGCAAGAAACTAAGATTCTCACACGAGCCCAGGCCCGATGTTGAAACCGGAAATCAGGGTCTTAATTTGTGAAGAAAACTTCAAGCATGGAATACCAACTCTATTTCCATAACAAAAGCAACATTAACAAAAGAAACGCAATGAATTAACTCGCATTCATCGTCAGAATGGTCCAAGTTTGTGTTGAAAAATAGAGCGCTGTAAAGCAACGTGACGCAATTGGCGTTAAAAAGGGGACACAGCCTACACTCATTGTGGTCAGTTGAATAAGTAACCAACGCTCTTATTTTAGATATTTTTCTCATAATTATTCTTATTGTTTCATGCTCCGAGATGTTCCGGAATGTCCCATGTTCCTGATTTTATCGACGGCCGCTAAAAATATGCGAGACGTGTGGCGTAAATGGACGCCACACTTGGCGCTCATCTTCATACTTTCTGTAATAACCTTTTCCAGCCTACATGTCCGTACTGATTCCGTCTAAAAACCTCGACGTTCTCGTTATAACAGGCTTATCTGCCGCGTAAATCCTAGATTATTTATCTTTTTTATCGCTACAGAAGTTATTTCACAGCTACTGTTGATCTTTAATCCTTTGTCGATTCGTTTTAAAAAAACTAAGAAGTCAAGCTGCCTGAATCCTTCTTGCCCTAAGACCTCTGTCGGCAGATAGGTATTGTGAAAGTTTTAATGGTATCATTGCTCGTGCGAAATTTGAATGGAGGGTCTGTTGCTTGGAGTCGTCTCAGATTTTATCGCCAAACGGTATAGTTATGCAATATTATAGTTGTTGGAGTAAGTTGTTGTATGTAAGAGACGACTTGGTTTATATACGTGAGTTTCGACTTGCCTTACCGTCCAGTTCGTATGCATCACTGAAACATAGAGCTTTCATTGAATTCCACTGGTTTTGCAAAATTTGTTACGTCGATACCAGGTATCTTTAAGTCCAAACGGCTAAACGGAATTAAAAAAAATTGTATAGGTTTTTAATAGAAAATACGGCGATGGAAGAAGAAACTAGATTGGCCGCAAAACCCACAAATTTAGCTCAAGTTTGCCTGTGGGTTTTTATCCTTGCCGCAGAATGTTTGTAAGGAAGTTAAACCGCAAAACGATTATTTGTTTAGAGAAAACTGGATTAGAAATCAACTTTGCAGTATTTAAATTAAGTTCGAACTACATTCTTCTACGGTAATTCACTTATTTTGGTTTACCTCTGCGGCTCGTAACTTCATTGTAAGAAAGCTTCTATCAACTGTCCCCGTTGAGCAAAGCATGCTTGCCAGTTAATTCTCTCATTTTTCATAACAGTCCGGTACAGGTTTAGCGATACAGTCCATTACTGTAAAAAAGCATGAGGAAATGTTGTGTGAAACTAATTCTAGCAAGTAATATAACATATTGACGTTGAAGCCTGAAAGATTACTTCTTTCTGCACCAACAAGATCTCAATAAACCCTTGTCTATAATCCAAGGTTAGTAAAATATTAGGCTACACTCCGGAAACAATACTGAGCTCTAGGAGAATAACTCTGAGTAGTCAAAATTTATCAAACAACGTTTATATGTACACTGAATGTTGTTACCCCTCCATATCCAAGACAACAGTTTCCAGTTTAACTAATTAGCGATAATTGGGTGGTCTCCAGCTAAAGCCTCATGCGGCTTCAGACAAAACACCGGTATACAAAAGTCAAGTCGGGCTTTAAGGACCTCTTTAAGCTTATAATAAGGTTAAACTCATTAAGTCGCTCTACATCTAGCTATGCATGAGTCCTTTCTTTTAAAAATGAATCAGTCTTTTTTTTCATCACAATTGCGGATTCCTCACCGTTTTGGTAAGCTCTGACCTAAACTACAGTTGACCATGCTGACGGACCTTACAATCGTTTTCACTGGAAATGTCCTCAAAAAATGTCCTAATAATGACACTTTCTTGCAATGATATGTCTAATTTAAATCTTAACAGCAACAACAGGGGCGGGACGCAATCGCTTAGCTAAAATAATGTTTCCCTTTATTTAGGCCTTCAATAATACCAAGATCTTATTATGATGTAGGTAAGGTTTCATTCATCGCTCAGTCAGGATCGCATGTCCAAGCTTGTGAGGTTTATGAGTAGGCGAGTGGAGTGATAAATTTTCTTTCAGTTGAGGAGAAAATCAGGGATTTTCTCTTGGTTGAAGGTAATCATTCATTATTAATTGATGCCATGGTGTTCAATACAAATGAATCAAGCCAAGTTCCAGCCTTAATTAAGCTGAGTTCGGACTTTTTGACACAATTGCTGTAGTATAATTAAAGGCAAACAATTTCAATTCGATACGCAAAACAGCGCTTAGAAATAGCAAGAACAATTAATGGTAAACTTGCTGTGTCCAGGAGTTGCTCACTCAAGCCGCCGGTGAGAGCAAAACTTGATTGCTTGCTGCTGCCCCCCCCCCCCCCCCACCCACTCCCTCTACCCCTCCTCGGGAACTATCCGGACGGGGCTTGTTCTTTCCACTAGAAAGAGGTAGTAATAACGAGGTAGTCGTATTGTAAGTCGGAAGCTGTAGTAATACTAAATTTATGTCGGGATTTAGCTGGATTTGAAAAGATCGAATTCTTAACAGCTGGTGAAAAGCATTTTAAAGGACAGCTGTGTATTTACAAAGGTGAAAGTGATTTCAAAAGAAAAAACAAACGAGAAAGCATGGAAATTTTCAACATGATAACGCTATGAACAAATGGTTTTATATTGTCAAACTTGGGTTTTCTGATTCGTGCAAAATTTAGCCTCTTACAAAGTGAAGCTCGTGAATGTCTTGGTATTCGTTCTCGAATATTTTAGCCAGTGGAACCGTTGTCTGGGGGAGTAGTTGAACATTTCTAGGGGGAGTGGGCGTGTGGGGACGGCAGCGAGACTTCCGAGCAATATACCAATGGAGATAGAGTGCTACCGAGATGAGATCGCATATCATTTGTATGACGGAATTATTAATCATGGGATGGCCTTTCTCGCGCTCATAGAATAATCAAGCACTTAACCCATTAATGACATTAATACGGCTGGAGTTTTTATTTTCGAATCTGCTTAAATTCGTGACAAGGCTGACCCGAGTACCACACCCCACCCCGCTGACCGTCAATATTTTTGTCAGCCGCCCGTGTGCTACTTTGGTATGCCGCATAATAACTTTTTTTGATATATTTAACGCTTCTTATCCTGAAGGAACATTTTTAATTCTAAATAATTTGATTCTTTGCGATAAGACCTACATATCATTTTCCTCCAGGACCTTTAGACTTGTAAGCTTTTGTCAAGCAACTAAATGACTAATCCAAGAATTGTGGTTATTTCGATTCTTTAATCCTCTTTGTTGATTATACGTCTTATATTCTGTTTACAGCTAGTATTGGAAAAGTGAATCCCAGGGTCTGTTGCTGACGACTTGAGGAATATAAAAAGCCAAGTAACGACTATTGAATTATCTAGGCCTCTTAGGATAGCCCTTTGTCCCGTTCAAATGAAACCCGGATTATTTTGAACGGGACAAAATTAATACTTTCATACGTGTTAGAGTCTCGTAACTAGTATATTTTTATGCAGCAAGTCAAATTCAACCTCATTTTGGCGAGGCGTCATTTTGAAAGATTGGCAAAACGAAAATAGGAAATAACTGAAAGTCTAACGGCAAAAATCCTCATTGAAGTTAAGTGATGGAGGGCAAAATATTTTCCTCTCCAAATATGTAAACACTGTTTTGTAGGAAAATAACTTGAACAGGATTAGGAATAGTGGAAGGATTATAGGATTATATAGTGGCTGTCTGCTTTGCGCTGTATAACATTTCACATATCTGTAGGCATGTTGCCTGGTTGATGTTGCAACTTTCCGGTACATAAGTTTTTTTCAGTCCCGCCGAAAATGAAAGTTTGCCAAGCAAAAATAACCTAGATATGGTTTTACTCAAAGGGAGAAGTGATAATGTTGAAGGAACTGGAAACTGACAGCAAAAAGTGTGGTTTGGTTGGCTATGTGCGAGGAAACATAAAAGAGCTTATACTCCCAGAAAAGTTAGGTATGGGTGTGCCGCCCGCTTCCCAAAACCCTTACCCTATTTAGGACCAAAATCTGCGATTTTCCCTACCCTATTTATGACCTGACCAAAAATTTGATACCCTATTTATGACCTGACTCTAAGATTATTATAAGATTATTATTAGAGGAAGGCAAAGCGCGGATGGGAGAAGGAAGGCGTGATGAAGAAGTAGCTTCTTCTAAAAAAAGACGAATTGAAGACTAGAGTGCAAAAATCGATACCCTATTTGTGACCACAATGGCAACAAAATGGCTAAAATCGATACCCAATTTATGACCAAAACGGCTGAAAAACCATATCCTTTGGGGCCACACATAACTATGTAGCCCACTAAGGGAAGTATTCTTCCTGGCTCTAGATGGGATGCCATTCCGTCGCAGGGTTAACTTAACCCCCAAAATTATGAGACCTCGTAGATGGAAGAGAGATGCTGCGAGAATTTAACTCTGACTTGCCTAAAAACACAACGGAAGAACCCCGACCAGCACTAAACCGGACCACTCGAGATTCAGAGAGTCTCGTGGCGCGCTAACCTTAGGGCCACTGTAGCTCCACACTTTACTGTACTGACTTATATTTGTTCTAATAACATGCCGCTCAAACTGAGTTTCTATTATTAACACTCTGGACCACGATGGTGTGAAAGTCAGCTTTCTGAAAGCCGAAGTTGACGACTGAGAGAATCCCGCGCCCTTTCATCCAACCGTAACAAAAGTACCCCCACTTCTGTAAATATTGTGCTTTTCTTAATATATAGTAAGTAGTAAGTACGTCTAGTTTTCTGACTGAAACAGAACGATCCATTTTTGTTTTCCGTTTTTGTCGTTTAAACCAGTCTTCTTATAATCACCGTTAAATTGTTCAAGGTGATTGGTTCCACTTTCAGTGCGATCGGCTTTCAGTTTGAATGTCCGCTTTCGAACTTTATGGTTCGGAATTGTTTATCACGGGTATCGCCTCATGGAACGTGATCGAAACTGCCGAACATGGAAAATAACCGAAAATAACCGAACATGGAATGTGCTGCCGAAGACATATCAATCTTTAGTTCTCAAGATTAGTTTTCTTTTGTGTTCCCTATTTCGTTACTTGCCCAACGCACAAGGCTTACCGTGACGCGATTTCCTGCCATAATGTAGCTATTTTTCTATTTACTGCTGGTTATAGTTTATATAGTCACGAATTAGGTTATCAGGTTGTGGGTTTTTTTCCACCTAAAAGACTCGAAGGGCTCTTAGAATACCAGGTCATTAGAGTAAATCTTTATTTTGTGTTAATCGTTATTCGTTCCGGCCAAGAGGAATACCTTGAGAAGACGGAAAAAGTGCTATATTATCGAATTTCTGATCTGCGCAGGATGTGAAAGAATCGGCATAAAGATGTTTAAATTCGATTAAATATTCCATTGAATCTCAGATGATCTTTTCATCATCTTGTTTTAAGGCTCTTCATATCATTAACAGTTTGATAAATGACCGGGCAATCAAACTATAATGAGTTGGGAGACAGTGTTTCTCAGCCGGATCCCTGTTTAGTAACCACTTCAACGACAAGTACTAGTTGTTTTTCATTTTAGTACTAACAGTTCTGCATTTATCACCGGACGTATGAAACTATTTGCAGTTCCTGTCAAAAATACTCTGAACAACACACGGACCGTGAAGATAAGAACGAAATCGCGTGCTATTAACCGCAACATAAAAGAAACGTATTTTTAGCTTGTCCTGTTCAATGTCGCTTTATTTAAATTCTCTGACTACTACTTTGTAATTTATTCTTAGTATTAATCTCTCAGTTCTATCGCGATCTCTTGCCGAGATTTCATCTTTACAATTCAGAATTTCACCGTGCAGACCCGACAGCCTTAACATGTGTACTGAGGTGTCCAATTCTTGATAACCAGGTTACTTCATGCCCAGACAGTCCAAATGTGGTTGTAATTTGCGCAAACTGAAGAAGCAGATGAAGTAAATACGTTTTCTAGCAGTTTAGTCACGTCGCATTTTTTCTGTCGATTTCAGTCTTAGTGATAAAAGCATGGACCTATATCCTACACAAACACCAGTCATAAACTGCTCTGTTTTATCCGTTTCGTTGGGACATCAGACAGATTTCTCTTACAAACATGTACATATGTCTCGCTTTTAGTAGCTCGAACTCGTATTTGTTTAATTTTCAATGGATGTTTTACATCTTCTAAACATACATCATCCAGTCATATGCTTTGTTTTACGGAAAACAACACGCAAAGCCAAAAAGTAATTGTCACTTGCCATCCACTTTCAGTTTCTTGTTAGTCTCTTCTGTTTATTTTTTTTCTGCGCAAACATGAAATATAAGTAAATTTACTTTCCATACAACACAGGTGAACTGATCACCCCGAGAGGGAGACTCCCAAATAAAAACGACGCGGGTGATCGTCGTATCTCAGTTACGGGTTAAAAATGTAGTTTTCTACTTCTTAGGGTTTTCAGCCTCGGCAAAATGTCCACAGCAGACCTTTTTAATGGGCCGAGGTAATACTGATAATATCAAGCCGAGAAAAAGTGACAGGAGATAAAATAAATGTGATATTTTTTTAGAATTGCCATCTCAGGGTGAAAAACATTTAAAGCCACGCTCACAAAACAGGACCTGTTAGGGTTTCTTTTCAAAATTTCCGACGAGCTCCCTCTTCCTTGTCATATGGGAGTCCACCACGCCGCCACCCCCCCCCCCCCCCCCCCCCCCCCCCCCCCTCCCCACTCCTGGACTAATCTTCCGTTTTTCTTTCTATTTGTTTAGACAGTCTTTCAGGCAAGTGAACACCATTGTCTGTATTCTGTGGTAAAATAGATTTAACGGCACATTATGTGCAGCTTTCATGCGGTCCAGCTACCAAAATTTGGTTACATTGGTGAAAAAGGCGATTAAGCTATTCCAAGAGTTCACCAGTTCTATTTATAACATTTGCAAAAAAAACTCGGCTAATAATCAGAATATTTTATCGATTCTCGTTTTTGCGTGACTAATTCGATAGATGAACTTGTCCTAGGCTCGATTACCAGCTCCTGTTCGAGAAGGGAGCCCGCGCTCCTCGGCCGGACCTGAGAAAACGGCATGAAATCGAGCCTAAGTTTGTCCTTAAACGTTCAAGTTGTGAACGTCCATCGGTGATTACTAATCATTCGCATATAGATGTTGTACGCTTGTGAACGTCAGTCAATATTATTGATTTCAGTGAATTTCTTTATTATACGCACTCGGTTGATGTTTTTTGGGGGGATCATGTGTATCAGATCAAAACTTTAAGTCTCTCGTCTTGAACAAATCAAATTATGTACAGTCAGCGTATCTTATGTTATTACAGCGCCGTGAATTATCTTCAGAGGGTGTTGATGTCATCCGTAACCAAGGACCTAAAAGAGAGAAATAAATGAATAAAAAAAGTAGCGAAAACAAGCCCAAACATTATCATAGGGTCCGGCAAAGAAAATTTGCAAAGGAACTCAAAATTCGTATTTTCCCGCCATTTGCCTTTGAGCCCACGCTCTATCATAGCTCGCGGTCATGCGCCTGAGAGAAGACAAAAATGGCGTCGAAACCAATTTTAGACCTTGAACATTTTGTAGCCACTTTATTTTTGCCCGTTATATCACAACCAGCATAGCGAAATGGCAGCAAACGGATGGGAGAGAGGAGTGTCAGCATTAGTGGATTGAAGTGATACATTCGCTATTCCGTGATCTTTCCAAACTTGGGCAAGATTGACACACCTGTGGAAAACTTGTTCCTCGTGATCTCCAGAAGAACATCGTGTATTGAACATGGCCATTTTAATTCATTGAGAACATAAACGCTGGAAAGGTTGAGTAACGAAGGTAAAGGGCGTAGATCGTTTTTGAGGACAGAACCAAAGAATTTCTTAAAGGTGTAGAGACAATTAATTATGAGCGCAAATGGAATTAAAATGGAGAGCGGAACTGTTTCCACCAAAGAACCCGAAGTTGTGGAGGAGAAAGAATGCGGAGCCGATTTGATTTCCCGTCTGTGTTATGAGCATGGATTGTTTTGTGCCACGCATCCAAAGTTAGTGCTATTCTTCGCAGCATTGGTAATTGTAACTTGCAGGTGAGAGGAATGATCGCAATCATTTTAAGGAGTAAACTTGAGTGGTGGTTCTCTTTAATTCGCGTACTGTATCAACAATTGGTTCGTGTGCTAAGCATCATATAAAAACGAAAAAAGTTAAGAGGACATCTGCCCCCTAAAATCGACGTTGAACTGTTAATGTATGAAGTTTTCAAGCCAACGGATCATATGCAACCATAGAAAATTCATTAACCATAACATCCTGTGTATTATTTAAATAAGATCTTGTACTGAGAATTATACAAGATCCGTAATATGTACGATCCTGTAGGATTCCTAATTAGGATTCTAAGGTATCTTACTACACCCTAAAGCATCTATAGCAATGATACAATGTAGAATCTCAACCAATGTAAAAACCCTCCTCCTGAATCATTAACGGTACTCCATATAACAGAGTAGAGTCCTAATGGGTATTTTGCTGGACACCAGTTCAGGTTTTGAACCCTAGCTTGGGTGCCTGTCTCTCCACCCAGATGTAATGCTTGGGGAGGAGGAGGGGGGGGGACTCTGCAGTGGGCCAGCATCTCATCCAAGGCAGAGTAGACATACTCCTAGTTGCTTCATGCTGTACAGAGACGTGGATTGACTCCTGCTATGTGGGCCATTGGCTTGACACAGAGTTTACCATATACCATAACAGAGTAGTGGATACTGTAATGTTGACTGTTCTTGTTGTGATTCTATTAGTGCTCCTCTTCTGTCTGTGCCACTGTTTGGAGGTTCAGCAGCTATAGAATGGATTATGTTAAGCTCATCTGGAGTATCTGTAGCTGACAGTAGAGGTAACCCAAGGATTTTACAAGGAAATGACAGCACTATTCCAAGATGGGTATAGAACAAACATTCTTGATACTATTTCTTGTATATATATTGGGACTGCCTTGTTCCAGAAATTATCCATACATGTACCTAGCCCACAGACGAGCTTTTGGAACTCCACTGTATTTTTGCATATTCCTTTAACAAAATTTGATTGTTGAGATCCCACCAGCATGCTAAGGAAGTCATGTCCAATTTCCTGGTGCTAGTGGATTTTGCATTCAGGCTAGTGGATGTTGTCCTTCACTTGTTTGACTATGCACTATGTAATTGTTTTCTTTTGATAGACTGAGAGTTTTAGAAAGACTGTGTCTGAGAGTTTTAGAAAGACTACTAGAAAGACTCACTGAAAGTTTTCTTGATGAAAGCTCAGTAGCTTTTTCTGATGATCGATGTAAACTTCTTTTTCAGTTTGTAGGTGATCCAGTGTTATATATACAACAGTTTATTCTGGTGGCGCATGTAAGTCCTTGGAGGCCTCACCTTCAGAGTAACATGGTCATAAAAGAAGCACTGAAACCTGCCTTTCAAATCACAAAATTCATCACAGATTTCCAGTATCATCATGGGTATGTATTAATTAATAAGGAAGAAAGAAAGGTTGCAAGCTCAGTGAATACTTCTAAATTTTCGTAACTGAGAGTAAATAAGCTATTAAAATTAATAAACGGTAACCTGAATACAATTAGCAACTACTTGCCTATGGCTTTTCAAACTCCACTATAGCCTGTCCTTTTCAGCAATGATGCTTGCTTCGTCAGTTCCATGTATAACTAGGGTATGATAATTGGCCAGGGGGTGATTACTAGCTTTAAAGTTCTATGCTATAATTCTTACTTTAGTAAACTTTAAATGGCATCAAATGCTTAGTAACTGAACAACAAAGCTACTATTTAAAGATGTTTTTTGCTTTAACATAACTTCTTTTTCTTTTGTTACAAGGAGACACACAGTGGAGCTCAGTGACATTTGTTTAAAAGTGGATTTAGGTTCCAATGCAGCACCACTTTCAGGTCTTGGCATAAATGACCAAAGATATCTCCCATCCAAAGGATGTCTCCTTCTGTCACCGGCTAATCTATGGAACAGAAATATCAAAAGGTGACAAGTGACAAGACAAGATAATGATTTATCTTAGCTAAGCTTTACAAGACACACTGTCAGATGGAACAGACATAAATCACAGCTTGTAGCAGACGGTCTTTCTCCATTTGGATCCACCCTCCAGGAGGATTGGAAGTTAATTCTGGCAATATTTACACTCATCCATTTTAATAAGTGATTATCGCATGGTTGCAGGTTTGAACAAGATGCCTCTGTTCTGGATGATTTGTATCTCGATCGACACGGAACAGCTTTTAACATTGGTTTGTATTTTATTGTTAATACACAATGTAACTCTGTTAAATGTGAATTCCTGTCTAATGTCATTGCAATGCATGATGCTGGCACACTTCACAAAGCATGCCTATGCCAGTCCGTCTTTTTTTTTTTTTTTGATTTGCAAGTCTTTTAAGACATTTAAAAATGTGCCTGGAAAAAGAGAGAGTTTTTCATGATTATGCTTCCTTTTTAGGACTATCAATGCTGTCCACAGAATTCATACTCGGCTTGCCACTCAAACAGACTGGAATCTATCCTGGTATCCAAGAGGGACCGCATCATGTCATACAGTATGGAGTTACACTTGTGCTTTCATCACATGATTTAAGGTAAACTTATTGTAGCTATATCCAAGTCAATCCAAGGTTTGAAATCGTAAGCTCACAGGGCCGGGCCATGGACAAGTATATGCCATTATGGTTGGATAATAGGCTTGGTTCTTTTCTGCTCACATGTATTTTTGGAGAGAGAGACAGTTTAGGTCCATAATTATGCAAAACAGGAATGAGCCAGTTCTGTCAACCAAAACAAGCTTCATTCAAGGGCAAAAGTGGTTGAGACACTGCCCAAAATCAAACCTCTTCTTTCAAGCATGATTTGCCGTTTTTCTAGGTTTCATACTTGGTTTCCAGTGTTGTAAATATGACAGTCATGTCACAGCCTGTTTCAACATTGATGTTGGTGAAAGAGAGGGAAGGAGTTTTGGCTATCAATGATAAAAGATGTCTTTTTTTTATGAAGGGAAGTACAGTTCATTTTGGAGAGCATTCAATTTCCTAAAATGCATGAACTCTATTGTCCTTGAAATTTGCTTGTCAATAAAGGACAAATTTTGTTGATAAACCCTATAACATACCCTATAACACCATCTTGTGTGCATGATATGACATAGTACAGTCCTGTGTGGGCCAGAGTCAGTATTTAATATTTACTTTATGCTGTTGACTCCTTTATTTCTGAAATTGAGTTATGAGATGAGTCACTATCTTTGTAATCGTAATCTTTGTAATTGTTACTTGATTCTTGCTCATCAGGTATATAGATGAACTAAGCAAGGAGTTAAAGAAAGAATTTCCTCTGGCTTCCCCAACTGAAAAGAATGATGGCATTAACAAGGATAATATAGTACATATATACTACAAGGTATAGATGCTCAATAAATATTATTCATATTTGTTAGATAAAATAATTCATTTTGTTGTATTCTGCTATGTGAGTGACTTAATCCTTCTCTCCTCTGAGAATGGTATCATACTCTAAAATGTACAATAGAATAATTATTTTTATAGCAAGTGGTCTGTTCTTTGTTTTCTAAAACATGCTGTTGAAATTTCTTGTTTAAAATAATTATTTGTTTTCTCTTTTGCCCCACAGGGTGAACATAGAGAGTTAATTGAACTTGCTCCACTCTGTGTTACCTACTTCATTGTGTTTCTATACTTGGCATTTTCTGTTGGTAAGCTGACAATTAGTCATGATCTACAGTAGTCGGTGTTTTTGATGTGATGCTAATACAAGGCAAGCTTTCTGTCAAGCTACCAAAATATCGCATTACATGTGCAAGGTATTTTCCTTTTCATGACAGCTTTATGTAAGAGGAATGTCTGTCATTGCAGGTAAAATAGAGATGGTTAAGAGCAAGTGGGGATTGGCATTTAGTGCTGTCATCTCAGTGATTGCATCTCTGGTCATGGCTGCAGGATTATGTTCATTCTTTGGTCTTGTTACTACTCTGGACAGCAGGTCAGATATCACTGATTTCTATTGCGTGATAGTTGACGAGGGTGCAGCCCGAGTCAACTATCACGCCTAATTGTTTTAGTATAAAATCTACTAGTCGTTCAAAACTTTATAAAAATCCTCTTCACAAACGCTTCGAAAACGCCAAAAAGCGGCCGTCATTTTGTTAACAAGGGCACACTGCCAATCAGAGCGTGGCATTTGTGATAGAATGCTAGTAGATTTATACTAAAACTTGATAGAAACACGGTACACGTTTTCTATTTCTTAAAAAAAAAAAACTTTTACTCAAACGCACAAAAACGTGTAGTGATTAAAGTTTCTTACTGTATCTCTAACTGTTGTAGTTTGTTTAGTTTGTAGTCCAGTTGACTATATATAAGTCACAAAGACTACCAATTTAACAATAAGAACACCCAGATGTCTTTTATCTATATGCAGTTCATGTAGGAAAAATATTCAGCAATATCGTAAGCTTTCAGCTGAATAAACTCTATAACAAATAACCATCAGAAGACATTTTCTTCCTCTCTTGTATTTACAGTGAAATATTTCCTTATCTCATTATTGTGGTCGGTGTTGAGAACATCCTAGTAGTAACGAAGTCAGTGGTATCAACACCAGTGGATCTTGAGGTCAAGATAAGAGTTGCACAAGGTATTTCTATCCCAAGCAAAATAGGGCATAATTAATAATAAATATTTTATTATTGATAACTAAATTTACCTAGTTTTACCCCACAAAATTAATAAGAAAAACAGTGGTTCTGAGATGCGTGACTGGAAACATTCAACTACTTTGCATAAATTGCTGCTCCCTAGTCTGCACAAACAGACTAGGGAGTTTTACATGTTTTATACTTCATTACTATTTATATATTCACTTTTTTTACTCCATGTGGTCACTGATGGCATTAATGGTTTACGATCTCTGATAGGATTAAGCAAGGAAGGCTGGTATATCCTCAAATATCTGTCTACAGAAATGGCTGTTTTGTTGTGTGGTTACATCACCTTTGTACCAGCTATACAGGTGTGAACATTGTCTCATATGATCATTTGCCCTTTCCCACTTCCCTGTTATCCTTTCTTTTTCTTTCCCAAATACCCCTTTTCCCTTCTCACTTTTTTCCTCATTTCCCATTCCCTTTATTTGCTATACCCTTAACCCCTCAATTTCTCATTTCCAGCTTTCCTCATTTCCCAGCCTCCATTTTCCCTTTTCCCTCTCCCCCCCTTGTTCTGGTTCCCTTTTTGCTGTTCCCCCTTGCCCTGTTCCTCATTTACATGTTTCCCCTCTCTCTGTTTCCCCTTTCCCTGCTCCCCATTTCCCTGTCCTCTATTTTTCTGCACTTTCAAACAGTGGTAATCTTCCTACATAAACACCTTGTGTTCTTTTTTTTCAGGAGTTTTGTGTCTTTGCCATGGTTTGTCTTCTTTCTGACTTCTTTCTTCAGATGGTACTGTTTGTTACAGTTCTCTCCATTGACATAAGGAGAATGGAGGTACTTAGTGATTAATACTCTTCAAAGGGCTAAAAAGCCATACAGTGTACAGTGCATAAGTCTAACTTGATAGGCCTGCATTGCATGCAAAAACTAAAGAAATTGAGGCTTGCTCATGTAGTGTGCCTATCTACATTACTGGAAACTACAAAACTCCGTTAGACAGTAGAGAATGATCAAGGACCAAAACAGGCAGCACAATTGAAAGTCAACTTACAGCCGAGTAGTAGAGACAAAAATATGCTGAAGCTGGGCTTTTCAAATGGTCAGTGAAGATGGCCTGAAAATTGTTAATTCAATTTTTTTCTTTGAGGTAGTGATGGGGTCAAATGGAAAACCAAAATGCTCTGTGGTGTACTTACACTTAGTCACACCTCACTAGTTCACAGGCATACCACTTAAAACAGCTGGAGTCAGACCAGTTGGCTATTTACAACCGTGAACATGAACTAGGATCCACTAAGAAACAACTTTATCTTAATGGTCAGAGCAAGGCTTGAACCCATGACTTCTGGATTTTTAAGTCTGGCACTCTAAGTTCCACAAGCCATGCTGTCTCACCAAAATGCAAAATGTAGTATTAAAAGAACATTGAATTTTTCAGCTTTCAGATCTTCAAAGGCAGCCCATTCAGGTCAGAGAAAGAAGTAGAGCAGATGGTTCACAGAAAGGTACTGAATATTAGCATTGAAAAGGATCAGTCAGTGCATGAAGTGAACTCTTTCTCATTCACTCTTCACTCAGCTCCCACAGCTTTCTTAGAAACCATCTTGAATTCATTTTATAACAGGCACTTGTGTGCTCTTTAACTAAGTAATATATGAACAACATGAAGACCATGTTTGACCGTATTTCCTAACACTGAGAATAGAACTGAAAATACAATGCACAGTGGAGTGTTTGTAACAAACTTCTTAGTTGAAATTAAGACTAACTAAAGGAATCAAATTGAAAAAATTATGGTAATTCAGGGCTGAAAATTAACTTTTTTTTCTGGTAGCCACTTGGCTCCTAAATATTTTAAAGTGGTAGACAATTCCTAAAA
>OMLO01000136.1_pt1 | contig 37543 bp, 47 predicted proteins | sample 1674811 | NCBI WGS metagenome assembly OMLO01 (sample SAMN06265003, study PRJEB25207) | coral metagenome | isolation source: Coral host | place: Mexico:La Bocana,Puerto Morelos, Mexico | collected 2008-11-13
TTGCCTTCAACATTCTCGTCACTTGTTAAAGCTTTGAGGCAATCTTTCAAGAAGAAGCAAGCAAAACAAATGCAAAAGAAATTTCACAGGTATGAAAAACAGGAGCCCACAAAACACGCTTTTCTGGAAAAAAAAAAAGGGGGACCAAACAAAATTACCTGGCTTCCAAACTACAGGAACTGCAGGAAGCTAAAATTCTCAACTCAAACTGTTTTTTCTTCCGCGCCAAATCTTCGCTCATCCGTGCGCAGCTCTTGTCTGTGGTGCCGAAGGCCAAAATGGTATTTGATATCTGTTTCAAGTCGGTGGCTTACATGCAGGCATCATTTTTTGTCCACTACACAGAAGCGCCAAAGAATATGTTGGTCAGTTTCGAGAATAAAAAAAAGCGCCTATCATTCAAAAACCGAATCCGTGCGCGTGCACACGTGGGTCTTTCCTGCGCTGGCGTCAGCCAAGGCCATCCTAATGAGTCATGAAAACTCCATGTTTCTGAAAATTGCCCTGCAAAAACCTCTGCTTGGACTGAAAGAATGATTCTGAGGCTAGCCGCTTTCTTCTTTGAATGCGTGCGCTTGCAGAACTTTGTTGAGGCGCGCCAAAGTGATGTCAGCACAAATCCAGCACACGCGGCCCCCAAACCGAAAGAAACAAATAGGCACATATAGGGGCAAATCATACAGCCCTCAAGGCGCTGGCTGATGTCACCACCTCCACCAACACAAGGTGTGAACACGCGCAACTCCGCCCCAGAACAAATGTAATTGCAGCTGCTCTCAAACGATTCCAGCAGATAGATGCAGTGCAGGGTCAACAAATTCCTTTCTACTAGGAATCCCCTTGTGCCAACTCTTTCCAATGGCAGACAACTTTCTTTAAACATGTTCCACACACGCTCGGAGACTCGATGCTTTCAAATCATCTCCTCGCATCCAGGTTGACAAGGTGGCCATCCAAATCCGAAGACTACATTAGCTGCAGGCATGTTACACCAGCTGCATGCATAAGAAGTAGTAATAATAGTCGTAGTAGTAGTAGTAGTAGTAGTAGAAGTAGTAGAAGTAGTAGCAGCAGCAGTAGTAGTAGTAGTAGCAGTAGTAGTAGTAGTAGTAGAACTAGTCGTAGAAGTAGTAACAGTATGAGTAGTAGTAGTAGTAGTAGCAGTAGTAGTAGTAGTAGTAGTAGAAGTAGTAGAAGTAGTAGCAGCAGTAGTAGTAGTAGTCATATGAACAGGAGTGGTAGCAGTACAGTAGCAGTAGTAGTAAGTAGTAGCAGTAGTAGTAGCAGTAGTAGTAGTAGTAGTAGTATGAAAAGGAGTAGTAGTACTGACATTCCTTCTTTCCTTGCTTCCCTTCGTCCTTCCTTGTTTCCTTAGTGTTTTTTTGTGATGCCTCTTTTTTAATGCCTATTATTTCTTTTGATACCACTCCCTCTATTCTTGTGGGGGAACTAAACTTTCACAGATGATCCGGATCTTGATTCTCATCCCCTCATCTCAAAAATGATTTTTCCAAGGTTAGCCTTGCCAAGTCTCTTGTCAAAAAGCCAGGCAATATTCTCAAAAAGTTGGTTTTGCACATCATCTGCATCAGGGAAGTGCCACTTGCCCGTGGTTGTGAACAAATCCTGTGAACCTCAGCTTGTGGCCACAAAGATGATGTTCCAAATGAAACATGCTGGAATTAAGGCCAACGACCCATCAAGCTGCAATGGGTCCTCGGGATCCGAGGTCTGAACCGTTGAGAGAGGGCAAGATCCGAGGCGACAATTTCGGATGGTTCGTTTCAGCCAATCATATGAAGGACACTTGTTAGTCGGTTCCTCAACAAGTTGTGAATAGGACTTTGAATTTTCTGGTTTTGAGTGGGGCCAGAAATGCTAAGTTGTGTTGGCCTGGTTGATGATCTTTGTGAGTTGAATGGCAAGAACTCGCAAACAGAAGCGATAGTGCTAACGAGTTTCATGTTGCTTCCGGTTGTCTCGTACAAGAAGAAGAACTGCCGAATCTCTTCGAACTTCTGCATGTCACTCTCTGACACATTCTCCTGCATGCACAACAGCTCAAATGTTTTAGATCCTCTTTAGTACTTTTTGGGTCTAATATCTGCCAACAGGAATCCTCACAGCTCCTTGATCAGTTTGTCTTGCCATCGGTTGACGTGACGCGGAAACAGGTGCTCAATAGTCTTTGGTGCTCGGAAATCGTTCCTCAACGATCCGTTAAGAGGAACATGCCAACAGCATGGCAAAGCTACGACACGCCCCAAAAGAAGAATAAAAGGCAAATGGTGCAACTCCACAAAGGCAGTCAAAAGAACATGGAGGAATCCATGTAATATTCAATGTAAGAAGACATGACCCAGATTGACCAAGACTCTTCAGCAAGCCTTGCATCTGAGCATGAAAGTCCCAATGTTCAAACCTTGTCAGACTTTCAATCGAATGTGGTCGCTTTCTGCCTTTGCCGCTATTGATGGTTGTTTTGCTTTCCTTGCTGCTTTCCTATGCTTTCCAAGTAACATCTGATCCGAGATCTCCTCAGCTCCACATTGAGACCCGCTCACAGCTGGCTGAATTTGAATAAGCCAATAAGATTTTTGAGAGATTGCTTGTAAAAATTTGCATCGCTTGTATTGCTTGTTATGCTTACCATGCTCAACATTGCTCAACTGAAATCTTAGTTCACACTTGGAGCATCAACTTCTTAATTTCACCCCAAGCCCACAAATGGAGGAGTAGCTGCTTCAGTGCTACATTTCCAGGGTCTACCAACATGCGAGGCCGCCACACTCATGAATGCCGCAACTTGCAAATCAATACAAATCAAAATAAATCAAAGTACGCACCCAAGGCTTTGCAAGCGTTTGAAAGTCAAGTGTGGCTGCCGCGTCCGGTCCCATTGTCCTGCAAAAGGGCTGGAAGCCTGAGACCTCCCAAGTCACTGCGATACAAACTGATTGTTAAAGAGATTAGATGAAATTTTGAAAATTCTAGACTTTAAACAACTCTTTAACAACTCTTGAATATTTATTAATAATAATATTCATTAATCTTTTTATATCTTTTTCCTCTTTCCCTCATTCCGAGCTCCTTGCCGAGCTTTTTTGAGACCCTTCAGCTGACGTTTCTCTTCGTGATAGCCCTTCACGCAACTCAAGACCTTCAGGTGCCAAATGCTGCTCTCCGTGTTTTGCTTTGGGTCCGAAAAATGCTTCGGAGGAAAAAAAAAGCCACGCTGCCTCGTCCAACATGCGATCGGATAAATGCAGCAAAGTGTGAAATGTCGAAATGCCATAGTGCCTGTCAGCTTACCAGCTCGTCGCAATAGACATACAAACAAATACAATGAAATAAAACAAATGTAAAACACATCGTGAATTCCATTGATGTGTCACTAAGACGTCGACTCATAGACGGGAGTCCTGAAAACATCTCTCCACAATCCTTGGGCTCAACTTGACTCTCTTGTACACTCCGACTATTGAGGCTTGAGTAACCCAAAGCAAACGACGTTGAGGGTTCGATAGGGTTTGTATTTTTTTGTTCGCACGTGTTTTCATATGTTTTCATATATATATATATATCTTTTCATATGTTTTCATGTCTCTTCATGTCTTCTGGTTGCACGTTTTGGAAATTTCTAAGCCTTCGATTCAGATGCGTCTTGCGTGCATACGACAGGAACCAACCAGTTTCTCTCTGTCCGCCCGTGTCAAATTTCAAGCAACCATTGATTCCATTTTGTCATACGACATATCCGAGTGCACCCAGTGAAGATGTGACTTGGAGTTTCTTTAGGGAGGTGGTTGGTCGCCATTCAATGCACCATGTTCCAAGCTCAACACAATCACTGCCAAGACTCTACCCTCCCTCTTGCCCAAGTTCCACTCGTTGCCTCTTTCCCAGCCTCTGGCATGTGGCAGGCAAATCAGGTTCACAATGTGAGAAGTCAAAAACATCACAGGGTCACGGGGTCATAACAGATACCAGCATGTTGGTGAATCGCAACATGACAATTCTACTGACATATCAGCACATCAAAAAGCATGAAATCTTGTGCAATCAGAAACGACTCCAAACCAGAAATTTTAAGCACCAAAAGTGTTGCAGCTGCTAGAGTTGCTATAATGCCTCGAGTTGGAATTTCTTGATCTGACGACCTGCCAACTCCAGGTGTCATCATCCTGCGCCCTGATTGTTGCGTCAGCATGGTATGCAGCAACCTCCATTCCTGGGCGATTTTATATTGCACAGCCGCGCAACTCTTCAAAACTTCAAAAAAAAGGGAGCCACAAACAAACGTATGTCGTGGAAATGAGACGACGTGACATGATATTCACATGTTTCCACCGATTGACACTTCGCACGTCGTCTTGCTTCGTGATCGCTTCGTGAACATGTGAACAAAGCTGAAAAAAAAATGATCCAAGTCTCGTGAACGTTACATCGTCGGATGAACTTCTCCAGGAGTTCGTGGCCTTTGAACGAAGAGGAGCCCTCAGTGACAGCGGCTTGGCCGGCGGCTCATGGACTCGGTTTGTTGTAGAAACCACACCAAGCCCCACCACTGCGCCACTTACCACCACACCACACCACACCACACCACACCACCGTTCGTACCACTAGCCGTCATCAAAGGAGCTTTGCAAGGAAGCCCGCATTTACCAAGCGGCAAGGAGGTAAACATTTGTTACATGCCTCTCATCTCGCTGAAAGTCACCAAACGTAGGTCTACAAACGTCTGGTAAATCAAATAGCTTCAAATATGGACCAAAACGTACCACATGACAACTCCAAAATAATGATAAGTAAAATCTATCCGCAGTGTCTATCACCGTAAAATTTGAAAGCTGAGACCCTCCATGCATTTGAAACCATCGTTTGGAAAACACGCCCAATAAATATCCCCGGCGCACTGTATATACATAAATATTTCATATCTACGTACAATTGTAAATAATTTTTGGATGTATCCATACATACAAAGTCTCCTCCAAAACGTACCTTGGTACAATGAAATGTATCCAAGTATACAATGGAAGTTTACATTTGCTCAATAAGCGTACAAAATCGTGTTTTGAAAGCAAACATTTCTGCAAGCAAATGTCAAACATTGTAATCCAATGCTTACGTGGAAAAAATGGTTCCTTCAACTGCTTACATATGTTCATTTTCAAAATGTGGATTGTATTCCAAATGAAAATATATGTTACGATTCCCGCTTCAAATGGTATTGCAAAGAAGATAGGTATACCAAGTGTGTTCCAAAATGATATTTGCAGAATGCAATCTTTCAAACAAAACAATCAAAGTACACCTTTGAACAATAATTGGATCAAAGTAAACAATGAAAGTACATTTTTTGCAAAATGAAAGGAGTGAAAGAATGCAATGAAAGTACAGTATACATTTCTACATTTCGACATGGACGGCACAAAATTGTACCCCAAAGGTATTTTTTTGTAAAATATGAATTTGCACTTCAAATCTACATGTTTATATCTGTTTACATTTGTATTTTACGATCATTCCAAAATATATGTATACAAAGTCACCTCGAAAACGGTACCTTTGCTCAATGACATGTACCCAAGTATTGAATGAAAGTCTACCTTTGCTCAGCAAGCGTACAAAATCGTGTCTCGAAAGCAAACGTTTATACAAGCAAATGTCAAACATTGTGATCCACTGTTTACGTGGAAGAAATGGTTCCCTTAACGGCCTACATATTTTCATCCCGAAAAATACTAGATTCATTCGGCCGTGGGGGAGGGGCGTCAGATCTGCCATGGCTTACATGTCAACTAGGGCGTACCCTACGCAAAAATGAAAAAAAATGACACATACAAAACGTTGTCAAATAATTTGAAAAAAACCTGTGAGGGGGGAAACGAAAGCCAGATAAACCGGCATGATACCCCTAGCCCACACTCATAATAGCTTAGCACCTTGCTTCCTTTTGATTCCCGAAAGCGTTGCGAAGGGGTTCTCTCAAAGAACTCTTTTTTTGGTGTTTATGTTTAGATTTTTGTGCTTTTGTGTATTTGCGTGTTTGTGTGTGTTTGTGTTTTTTGCGTGGTGGTGTTTTTGTGTGGTTGTGTTCCTGTGTTTTTCTGCTTGTGTTCGTGTGTTTGGGTTTTCTGTGTTTTGTGTTCGTGTATTTGTGTGTGTTTTTTGTTTGTTTGTTTGTGTTTTTGTGTTTTTGTCGTGCTTGTGTGTTTGTGCGTTTGTGTTTTGGTGGGTTTGTGTTTTTGTGTTTGTGTTTTTATGGGTTTGTGTTTTCGTGTGGTTGTGTGTTTGTGTTTTTCTGTGTTCGTGTTTGGTTTTTTTGAATGTTTTCGTGTGTTTGCGTGTTTGTGTTTTTGCGTGGTCGTGTTTTTGTGTGGTTGTGTTTTTGTGTGCTTCTGCTTCTGGTTGTGTGTTTGTGTTTTTCTGTGTTTTTGTGTTTGTGTTTGTGCGTGTTTTTGTAATTTTGTGTGTGTGTGTGTGTTTGCGTGTTTGTGTTTTTGTCCTTGCTTTTTGTTTGTTTGTTCGTGTTTTTGTTGTGTTGGTGTTTTTGTGGGCTTGTGTTTTTGTGTGTCTTTGTGTTTGTAATTTTGTGGGTTTGTGTTTTTGTGTGGTTGTGTGTTTGTGTTTGCGCGTTTGTGTTTTTGTCTGGTTGCGTTTTTGCGGCAATTGTTACTGATAGCTGACCACCAACCCCTGACCACAGCAAGTTGATGTTCAATGGACAACAACAAGATGTTGTCAAATATCGAGCCCATAGCTGACCACCAACCCTGACTACAGCAGGATGGCTTCTAAGGGTGGCAGCTCAGGATGGCTGCTCTTTAACAGGCTGCTGAGGGTGGCTGCTGAGAAAGGCTGGTGAGAACGGATGCTCCTTACAAGTTGTTTGGTGCAAAGGTTTCTGGGGTAAAGGGTGCCTGGTGTAAAAGATGTTTGTTCTAAAAGTTGTTTGGTGTAAAAGTTGTCTGGCTTAAAAATTGTTTGATGTACACTCTAGTGATTTAACATAGAAACCCAAAACCGCGTTGCATTGACATGCTTTCCATGTTAGCACCTCCGTCTTTGCTGACACCAAAAACCATGATTTTTACTGGGTTTTGCAAAAAACAACCGTTTTCAGTACGACGAAGTCCCGTCTTCCCCTGGCGTCCCCCGTCGCAACAACATCGTAGTGCCCATACAGTTGAAAAAACAAATGGTACGTTTGAAGCTTTTCATGGCTCAATAGCATGGGACTGATTCATGTTCTCTTAAAATTGCCATGTTAGAACTTCGCACATGGGGAAGTTTGTGTGATATAGCTACATACCTCTGAATTTCTTTTTGAAGACTTTTACACAAAGACTTTTAATTTGAAAAGAAAAGAGTCAAATTCCAATTTTTAGGTTAGATGTGCGTACCAGACTACTACTAACATAGCACTTTTATGTAAGATTTTTGAACTGGAAGAGCCAGCAACATGGTTTCCCAGTTCCAGATCTTCTTTTCTACAGTATCTAAATTTCTCCTCACGTGCTCTGTGAGTGGTGTCGCTTGAAGCTATGCCTCGTTAGTAAAAAAAATGCCATGTTAGTGGTTTTGCTCCATATCCTCCACCTGCTCTGTGAGTGGTGTCGCTTGAAGCTATGCCTTGTTAGTAAAAAAAAGCTATGTTTGTGGTTTTGCTCCATAATCCCCAGCTGCTCTGTGAGTGGTGTCGCTTGAAGATATGCCTTGCTAGAATAAAAAAATGCCATGTTAGTGGTTTTGCTCCATATCCCCCACCTGCTCTGTGAGTGGTGTCGCTTGAACATATGCCTTGCTAGTGAAAAAATGCCATGTTAGTGGTTTTGCTCCATGTCCCCACCTGCTCTGTGAGTGGTGTCGCTTGAAGATGTGCAAATTTAGTAAGAAATGCCATGTTAGTGGTTTTATTCCATATCCCCCACCTGCTCTGTGAGTGGTGTCGCTTGAACATATGTGTTGCTAGTAAAAAAAATGCCACGTTAGTGGTTTTGCTCCATATTCCCCACCTGCTCTGTGAATGGTGTCGCTTGAAGATTTGCAAATTCAGTAAGAAATGCCATGTTAGTGGTTTTGCTCCATATCCCTCACCTGCTCTGTCAGTGGCGTCGTGTGAAAAAAAACATGTTAGCCAACAAAAATGCCATGTTAGTGGTTTTGCTCCATACCCCCACCTGCTCTGTGAGTGGTGTCGCTTGAAGATATGCCTTGCTAGTAGAAAATGTCACGTTAGTGGTTTTGCTCCATGTCCCCACCTGCTCTGTGAATGGTGTCGCTTGAAGATATGCCTTGCTAGTAAAAAAAACCATGTTTAGTGGTTTTGCTCCATATCCCCCACCTGCTCTGTGAGTGGTGTCGCTTGAAGATATGCCTTGCTAGTAAAAAATGTCACGTTAGTGGTTTTGCTCCATGTCCCCACCTGCTCTGTGAATGGTATCGCTTGAACATATGCCTTGCTAGTAAAAAAATGCCATGTCAGTGGTTTTGCTCCATATTCCCCACCTGCTCTGTGAGTGGTGTCGCTTGAAGATATGCCTTGCTAGAAAAAATGCCATGTTAGTGGTTTTGCTCCATTTCCCCACCTGCTCTGTGAGTGGTGTCGCTTGAAGATATGCCTTGCTAGTAAAAAATGCCATGTTAGTGGTTTTGCTCCATATTCCCCACCTGCTCTGTGAGTGGTGTCGCTTGAAGTTTTGCAAGTTTAGTAAGAAATGCCATTTTTAGTGGTTTTGCTCCATATCCCCCATGCAAAATCACCCCAGTTTAAAAAATCTACGCTAAATCACTAGAGAATAATTTCAGATGAATCTGTGAATGCCCAGGGGCTTCGATCGTAATGCAGTGGTGGGTGGATCCAACAATAGTAAGGATCACTGGGAAGTTAAAAATATATTTTGCTAATTTATAGATTTGACTGTTTGCTTCCAAGTTAGCTACCCCTCATTTGCCCCATGTTTGATTCTTGCATGCTGTAGTGCCTGACATTGGCAATCAAACAAAAGACCAATACATGTGGAAGGAAAGCAAAAGAGTGCTGCCTTTTGTGGCATTGAGCTGCGACTTAGTGAGATGGCGATGGGAAACCAATGAATCACATACATACATCAGCTTCTAGTGACTGATTCATTTTTCTTAATATTGCCATGTTAGAACTTCACACATGGGGGAGTTTGTGTGATACAGCTACATACATACTGGATTTCTGGATGTCTCGTGACTTCTATGTTAGTGATTGGAATTTCAGATATGTGTGCATATTCAAAAAAATGTAAATTTATACATATTATGTAGCAACGGATGGATACCTGGTAAACATGAGAGTTACACCAAAACTACTGGATTTGTGGATGTCTCTTGGCTTCTATGTTAGTAGCTGGAATTTCAGATATAGATATGCATATCATATAGCAACAAATGGAACCATGGTAAACATGTGCAATGATACAAGGAAATGTCCATGTTAGGTAGTGTAACCAGGCGGTAAACCACCAAAATACCTCCTTTAGAATTTCCATGTTAATTTCTCAAAGGGCACTTTGGAAAACTAACATGGATCAGGACGCGTCCACTCTTTATTTCCACGTTTGTTCCCTCGAATGTCAAAAAATTTCTACGTTAAATTACTACAGAGTAAAAGGTGTCTGGTGTAAAAGGTTTCTAGTGTAAAAGTTGCTTGGTGCAAAAGGTTCCTGGTGTAAAGGGTGCCTGGTGTAAAGGGTGCTTGGTGTAAAAGTTGCTCGTTGTAAAAGGCGTCTGGTGTAAAAAGTGTCTAATGTAAACGTTGTAAAGGATGCCTGGTGTAAAAATTGTTTGTTTTAAAAATTTGTCTGGTTTAAAAGGTGTCTGGTGTCAAAGGTGTCAGGTGTACAAGGTGTCTGGTGGGAAAAGTTTCTGGTGGGAAAGGTTTGTGGTGTAAAGGGCCCGTTGCAAAAGTTGTTTCTTGTAATAGTTGTCTGGTGTAATTTCTGGTGTAGAAGGTGTCTGGTGTAAAAGTTGTAAAGGGCGCCTGGCGTAAAAGCTGTCTGGTGTAAAGGGCGCCCATGGAATGCTATATCAATGCATCAAAATGACTTGGGCTTCGGGGATACCCGGCGTCTAGTTAACAAATGCCTCAAAGCATCTGAGGAAGGGGAACACTGCACGCAAGCAGAAAAGGACGCTCGCCCCGCAAGGATAAGAAATATGTTAACAATTGTTCACTCGCTTGGCATGCAAACCTCCCCAAACCGCAAAGGCCCCCAAAAGTCCCCAGCATAATGATGTTTGCTTTGAAGCCTCTTCACTGAGCATGCAGCCCGGCCCCAACTCAGCACCCTAAGAAAAAAAAACACCCCTACAAGATCCCCCAACATAATAGGAACTGTGTTGAAGGTTGTTGACCTGCCATACAAACCACTGTAGGCTCCAACTCAGCTTCCTAAAAAATCGAACCCCTGACCCTCCCTGACCGTGCCGGAAGCCTAGTGGTACAAAAGGGGACTCGTTTGACCCACTTAGTTGCAAGTATTCTGGTTTCACGGCCAATTTCTCCACCACCCCCTGAAGAGTGGCACTAACGTTCTACACTACGGTAGGGAACTTTTTGATGCTCTGCATGTATGGTCAAGTAACCAATACTCTCTTGAGCCTTGATACAACCAGAGACATGTAGATACAGACGCTTCACTATACTGTACAGCCCAAGGATAAAAACACGCACACAAATTCATAATGAAGAGACATCTACTGCGTAAGGCGCATCATAGGCAAAGCAGCGGACGCACTAAAAGTTATTCCTAAGTCGGCTCTAAACTATTGCCGCGAGACATCAAATGTGGTGTTGACACTGCGTCAATGAAACGCCGTAAGAAAAATCTTACCCTGGCCAGGCAATATCAGCCCACGAGCTCAAATATTCTTTACCGAGAAGTCAACTGATAGGCTCATGCTTCTCACAAGAAAAGTCCAAAATTGGGTCACCATGAATGTCATCATGGGAGCTCAGATTGCCTGCAACATTTGGTACTTTGAATCCTTACCAGGAAGCAACAACCTCACATTCCAAAAATTTGGGACAATCACAAGAAACCTACACAGAAACAACAAAAGTAAAAACCAGTTCGTTTGTTGAGTCATGGCAAATTCAGGGAACTTGACACCACTGGGAGAAAGATTTCACATTGCAGAATTGAAACAATAGCGAGAAACAAGTTGTGATCAGATAGACCATCATCAGTCCTGATGGAAAGTACATGGTCAAATCATTGCACGAAGAAAAATGCACAATCACACAGCTCAGAGTAAAAGCAAAAGAAATCAAAGCAAACTATCATCTTACCTGATGGCAAGTACATAGCCAACTTAGCATTCCTCAGGCATAGGATGCGTAGTACTCAGCCGCAGCCAATGAAGCTATCTTTTCTGTTGAAAAGTATACCTCAAGTGCTGGCCTTGGCCTCTCCTTTCGCCTTCCTAGCCTTTCGTTCTGCTTTTCTCCTGTCTGCCCTCTGCTTCTTCGCATCTCTTTCCTTCAATAACAAAATATCATGCGTGAGATAAAAAAAAAATTCGTTGACACTGTAGTTGTACTCGAGGTTCTGTGCCAAGTCGTCGTCAAAGAAAGATTCTGAAGTAGATAAACCCTTTTCGAAAAACGTAAGCATACAACAACCACCAACATTCACTGTCTTTTGACGAACATCAGGGTCAATATCAACTTTGCCCTCAAGAGTCTCACAAAGATACTGCAAGCCCAAAAAGAAATCGAATGGATATTGTCTGACATTCATGTCTCTGGAAGTCTTCAACTTCGTCTTCAAATGAGAGTCCAATGTGTTTTCAGTTCTGTTAAGCCAAAATTGGCTTGTTGACATTTTGATGCATTCAACTGTTGCCCAACCTTTTGGTATGCCATTTTGTTTGCATCACCTCCAATCATCGTGACCTGATGTACCACACACTCGTACATCATATGTGCAAAAGTTTCACCTGCGATTGCGTGTGACTTGCCAGCCGCAACATTGCCAACATGATACACACAGGCACGAGTAACAGGCATACGAGCTCTCGTCAGGTCATATCTTCAAGATCCTGTTGTTCATGTCTGGAAAAATATCCGGTGGGTGACGAGGCAAATGTTTTTCGGACAAAAGCCTTTTTTGAAGTGATCTCAAAGATTGCAAACGATACAGGACGATTTGGACCATTCCAAATGGCTTCTCGTGATTCTTCTTGTGGTCCAGCAATCTGTTTGATTGTTCCATCTTTGCCAAGTCCAGCCAGGCAACACAAATCTTGTGCATCATTGAAGCAAAGAGTCCATCCATGTTTCTTCAGATACCCACGATAAAGTACAAGTGTACCTGCTTCACAAATCAAAATCAAATGAGCCCGTAGGTTCTTCACCATCTGCAAAATAAAAAACTGTTGTTCTCCGGAACGTGGTCAGGATAAGTGTCTGGGTGTTCTTCCTTGTAATAGAGCTTCTTGTAACCAATGAAGGACGGGACCAACCAATTTTCACCACGACCCCAATTACCAATATTGCAAAACAACGTCGTCAAAGACTTCGAAGAGCAACCTAAAGATTCCTCATGCCTTTGTATTTTCCCACCATTCAAAAAAGCTCAGTCATCATAAGCATACTCAATTTTCTCTGCCTTTGCAATGTGGTCCTTCGAAAACTCCTTTCTCTTTCGAAGACTGTTTTGGCTTAGAAGACCGATGTGTTTGTCTTTCCGTCACTTGCCATTTTAAGACGATGGTCATCACAGCCATAAGTAATGGTTTTGTGGTGGAAATGTTCTTCTGGAGTTAGCTTTTGGACATGTAAACCACAATAAACTTCAATGAAACGTGCATTTGGATGTCCAACGGTGTTGGCCTTTCGATATTTGAAGAAGTTCAGAGATTCTGCATTTGCGCATAGAACCCAAAATTCTTGTTCTTGTAGTATCTGCCCAATCTTGCAAGCTTGTCAAGAGGTGATGTGTAGTCTTCAGGAGTTTCTGCACCTCGAGGTTCAGGTTTCGGAACGCTGAGTTTGGCCCGTGGCTCTGGTTCAAGAGGTCGATCAATCTGACTGGGCATTTTGTTCTGGAAAGGTTTAGAATAGACCTTCCCTTTCTCCAACATATCTTTTCAACATTCTTCTGTCCAGTGCTTGTTGGGTCTCCAACTTCAAGCTGCAACAATTTCATAAAATCAGATGAAGAAGGTTGTGAGAAGATATCATTCTGTTTCCGCTGGCCCAATTGTACCTGGTAAATTTTCTCCTCCTTCTCTTCTGGATGTACAAATGGTTCGTCCTTCACTCGCTGATACATTCTCTCCTTTCTGACATTTCTTTCTGCAAGCAAAGTTCCATCAATGAGTCGACGTTCAGATTTCGAAAAAATTTTGCCTGAGCTCTTGTTGCAATACGAGGCCTTTGTTCAATATGTGGCTTTTCATCTGGATCAACATCTCCATTTGCATTAGCTTCATAAATTTCAGAATTCTCCAACTCATCTGCTCTGTTCATAGAAAATGAATTGATTGAATCTGAACTTGATTCTTTTTCTTCTGCTGGTCCAGAATCAGGTTCATCCATTGGCTTGTCTTGTGGATCTTCTTCTTGTTGTTCTTCTTCAGCATTCTGCATATCCACATCTTCTTCCTTTGCTTCAGTCTTTGATCTCTTACCTGATGGTGAGTCTTCCAAAACTTCTGCTGATTGTGATTCTGGTGTCTCACCTGATGGTAAGTCTCCAGTCACACTTGATGCTGACTGTGGCTTCTGGTGTCTCACCTGATGGTAAGTCTCCAGACGTAGACCGTTTCTCCTTCGGGATCACCATAGAACATTGCAGAAGTAGATCCTTTCTCACAGCAAGCTCCGATGCTTCAGCAAGAGGCTTGATGACAACCTTTGATCCAATGGTGTTCACATAGTTTGGATCTGATCTTCAAAGGTGCGTGATTGGGTGTTGGTCACCAAATGTTTGCAGAAGCTGTCATCAATTTCAGAACGACTACGGAAATAATCAAACAACTCCTTGTAAGCAAACTCTGCAAAAGAATTGGGAACAAATTGCTCCCCGTTATACTCTCCAGCTTCTGATCAATGGCCCGGAAGCACAAACGAGGTGAGACTTGGATGTTGTTGCGAATGTCCACACAGATGCTCAAAGAGTTCGGTTCTGTAGGCGGTGGAGCAAAAGGATCAGGGTCAAGCAAACATAAATCCTCTGCTGGTGTTCTCATTGCAAATTCTTCCCATAAAGCTGGTGTATTTCGAACATACTTTTCAATCACGCCAGCATGTAAACCTTCAATCTCTTCAGCAAATAAATTGCACATACGAAGCGCACCCTTGTCTTTCAAAAACTTTTGATTCTCAGCAACTTGTCTCTCCAAAGATTCTGGACTGTCGTCCTGTGCTTCAAAAGGCATTGGGATTTCTCTCATCCATCCAAGGTGTTCATAAGTTACAAGTTGTTCTTGGAAGATGATTTTCTCCTCTGGAGATGAATAGTTCTTCACATAGCCCGTCATCCTTCCAATCTCCCAAGCCCTGGTAAAGAAAAGCACAGCATGCGCTGACAAGGAGTAGCGTTCCCAAATGTGACACGTCACACCTTCCGATCTCAAAGCTTCTTGCCGTGACGTGGGCATCATCCAGTATTCACCAACTACAATCACAGCCTCCCAAAAAACATTGGTAACTCCATCCCCCTTGGCATTTTCTCAACGTCAAAACTCCAGCTTGCCAAAGATGCCAAGGGTTCTCGCTGATAATCCTCACTGCTTGAGTCTCAGCATTGTTCATCGTGCTAATTTCAGCATCCACATCAAATACCTCTGCTGATGCAGAGCTTCACGATGCTTCCGCTCTCCTGGCATCCACATCGCCTGCCTCCACTGGCGCTGTGCTTCCGCTCCCCTTCTTCCATCAAAAAGACTATTGATGCAGTCCTAATACCTCTCTGGGACATTCTGCCCCATGATCTCCCCAGCTGTTTTTCTTCTTTTTGGTACAATGCTCTTGGGCATCCACCACTCAACAAGCTCTCCATTTGAAGGGTCAATGTACTTGGAAATCTGGCGTGATGACACGTATTCCGCGTACTTCTGCACTGTAGCTATGTCATTTCTCCATGCTCCAAACTGAACTTCTCGAGGAAGGGTGTGACCAACTGAAGGATTCAAAATAGTGTTGCTCAAATGAGGATAAGTATCAGTCAACAATTTTGAAATAATACAGGTCAACATCATCAGAGATCAGAACGACACCATTCGAAGTGAGGAACGAACCATAACCATCTCGCAACAACAGAGGAATCTTCAAGTCCCAGTAAATGGTTGCGTCATACCTTCTGGGTTTTCTTGTTCCTGCTCCCTTCTGTAGCCAGTGCTACCGTCATTTTCATACAAAAACTGCAACGAATCACGGTAGCGAAACATCATGAGAAATAGAATGTGAAGAGTAAAACGTGAAAACACCAATTAAATTCCTGCTCTGAGCATCTGTTGCATGAAAAATCCAACCTAAGAAAAAACCTTCAGTTGCTGTCAGTGGATGAGAAATCTCTTCTGGCTGCACAACACCAGTAGAGTGACCTTGATTGCAACAAATGTAAACGGACCATGGCAGAGTACGCGGGTGTGGGTACCAGGTATCATGAAGATGAATGTCAACAAAGAATCTCTGCTTGCTGTTTCAATTCAAATATGACGCAAACGCACGACACTCTGCATGTTGAACCAAAGGATTCACATGGTTTCCTAAACCATCCAAAAAATAGATTCGTAGGCTAGCTCCTCCAGTTTCACGCGCAAATCGATGATCGCGCCCTAATTGCGCCGAAAAGGCTTTTCTCATTTTCATTGTTACTGAACCGTGGACACTACAGAGTCTGTGATGATTTTGACTCTTCTGGTTAAAACTGTTCTCTTCCAAACATGTAGTGAATCCAAGAAGCTTCCCCCGGAGGTCACATGAAAATGCCTGATGATGCAACTGCCGATACACCGGCGCAAGCAGAACGTGCAAGTTCCGCGCGAGATGAGGCTATCAATTCTGTGATAACTGAAGTATTTGCAAAGGCCACCGCTACGAAACAACGAGTACAGGCAAAGGAGATGCCAAAGGGTGCGCCAGTTCCAGAACTTCCAAAAGCACAACCGGCGAAGACGACGGGCCCGCCGAAGTTTGTACTGGAACTTGAAGCCAAGGAGGAAGCTGCGAAGAAGGCAAAACCTCCTCCAAAACATCTCGCCAGCCAAGAACAAAGTGCCACCGATACAACGGTGAAAAAGGAAGCAATGCCAGAGTCTACGAGTACATCAACGAAGAAGATCAGGGCGGAGGACCAGCTCGAGGACTCAGTCAAAACAAAATGCCTTCACCACCACCAGAAAGATCAGAACCATCCTCATCATCAAAGGCAAGTCCAATTCCACCTCCAGTTCCAACTCCACCACAACCGGCGCGATCGAGAACACCTGTTCCACCACCATATCCTCCAACGCATTCACAACAACAACGCACTCAATTCAACCATCCAAAACCAGCTGCTCCACCTAGAAGATCGTTCTTGGAAGCATCCGACAATACGGACAATCGACAACCACTGCCGAGACAACGGCAACAATTTCAACACAATGAAAAGGTTTTGTGACCAAACTTTGAATTTTGATACCACGAAAATGCGGACATTGACCAGTATATTGAAGTGATGACTTCCATCGCAGAGGTCGTACCAGATCCACAAGCTGAACGCAACAAAAGACGCCGTATCTGGGATCGGTTAGTCGAATTGGTCGGCCATGGAATTTCAACTGGCAGCCGCGCGTTGGATCGCATGATTCTCTCGGGCGTTGAGAGCGTTGACCTTTCTGAACACGTATATGACATTTCTTTTGTACCAACACCTGAAGAACATTTCTTGAGGCAAGACCCTGGGGAACAAGGCCAGATTTTTAGGCCGCGCCTCATGAGCAATATTTCTGACGATGAATTTTCGATTGATGTTTTAAAGCAATTGATGGAACTGGGAAGGAACGCACTGGCTGGACATGCTCTGTGTCGAGATCACCCCATGAACATTTCCCAGGAGTTCGGTCTTTTATCAACAACAAAGATTTATACAGAAGAAAAGTTAAGACTGTACATGGACACTTGTTGTTGATGAGGAGCTTCTTAAATTCTTGGAATCAGTAGAACATAGGGCAGGTTGGATACCTGATCAAAATGGTCATGCTCAAGTTAGCCACAAAGCAAAGACATTAAGAACACCTGATCCATATTATAGTTCCAAGAAAAATTCTTCAGGACTTCATTTGTGAAGAGAAAAGGGGTATATGGTGGCTGCTGGAAATTAATGTAGATATGAGGAAGGAAAAGAATCTGATATGACTTGAAGATGAAGAAGCTGAGATTCTCGTGTCCACTTTTCCAGCTGAACGTACATACCTTGCCACACTATGACAACTCACACCTGAAGTTGTTGAAGAGTTGCTTGAACACTTCATGGATCCTGTGCGTGGTAGTAATGCCAAAGGAAGGAAAACCATTGGTATGTTGTTTGCATGTAGATGATTTGTTTTTCACTATCTTGAATTCGTGGAGAAGTTCAAGAAGAAGGTCAGGTTTAAACTTCAAGATAGGACATGAAAATGTGAATGACTTGATGTTCACTGGTCAACGTGTGAAATGGCAGTTGGATGAGAAAACAAAGAAAAAAACACGCGTAGTTGTCGAACAATCCTTTTGCGTCAGTGAACTTACTGCACTTGTTTTTCAAAAAAAAGGACAAAAGGATGAGGAGAAGTGTGACACGGACATGCGTACTGCATATCGTTCTTTACTTGGAAGCATAAGTTAGTTGCAATCAAGAACACAGTTTCAAGCACGTTATCAGTTTTCTTGTTGCGCTTCAGCAGAAACAAGTCCCACAATAGATGATTGTAAGGCCCTGAGCAAGTTGTACAAGCAAATTGTAAATGGTTCTTTGGAATTGAGGGTTTGGCCATAGGACGCCCTAGGTTGATGGCTATGCCAGATGCAACATTTAGGAACAACAGTGATAAGTCATCTCAACGTGCAATGGTCATTTTTATGTCAGAGCCAAGGAACGAGAAATCATGGAACTCAAGAGGATCACAGAGTTTTTTTGAATCAAATTCATGCGAGATTCATACGAAGACTGATGCAAACACCTTAGTGACCACTGCCAGCACCAGCAGCAAGAAACAATGCGCATGTTACAGATGTTGACGAAGGAAGCATGTTCAGGATCATTGCAGATCTTTCACATATTCGTACACAATGGTGCCTTGCAGATTGTCTCTAAGAAGTCAGCAAATCCACAGGCCTTAGTTGATGCAGTAAGACAAGGAATACTAAAGAAGTTGATGCACATCCACCCTTTAGAACCTTAGTTGAACATAAGGCATATTTACGGTCATGGTTGCCGACAGTTTGCCATCATGTGAATTTTGCACGTGGTGTGTTTTTTCCTTGCTGCACCTTTTCGCTGACAGACACGTGAACAGAATTTAGTTGATGTTGGCCTTTAGTCTTTGTTTCATGAAGGTGTTGCCTTGCTTGCATGAATGCCATGTTGACAGAAATTTTCATTTCTTTTTATGAATTTGTGCCTGTGTCTCAATCAATTTCAGCAGTTGTGCGTTTAGTTGTGTTCTGAGTGTTTTTAGCCCCTTGCCTTGGTAGTGTACTTTCTTTCAAGGAAGATGATTACTGAGAGCTTGGATTTTCTTACTCGTTCTATTGAAGAAGCGGAGTACCAGACCTCTAGATGGTACAATGAGCCATTGTCCTTTGCACGAAGCAAGCATCATTGTGTTCGTGTCTTTCAACGCCAGTGTGATGATTCTATGGAAACGACAATGCGAGCTTTTGAGAATGTCATTGCTTTGATGGTTGGAGACAAGCTGTCTCACAAAAGTGGTGTGAGAAAACAATGGTATCGGAGGGCCCTTTCATATCTGTCACTAATATCATTCAAAACTTGCTTCTGCAGAATTGGCACATCATTAAATTAACAAGCTTCCTTGTGAATAACCTTGCTGTAATAATGTAAAAGATGGGAGGCATCGCCAATCCCTTGTTCTGCATTGTGTCGATAATGAGCGACGGGATCATAAGCAAATTCTTTGTTTTTTCTATCCAGATTGAACACAGCCTCCAGTCTGTCTAAATTGATATCTTGCGAGACCTGGATGTAACCGTTTGGTGTCTCGCGTGCTGTCTCAAAAGCCCTCCTTGTATCTTCGTTGTACATGTTGAAAAGCAAGATTCTTCCTCTGTAGTCTCGGAGCATTTGAGGATCATAAACCAAAAATTGAATTGGAACAAGATGGATGTCACGTCCTTGACATCTGAGACGTCTGTCGTCTCGTTTTGACATCTGTTTCCAAAAGACCCTAGTCTTGTGAATCAAAATATCGTGCCTAAAGAAATAGGGCACTCCTGGCCGTTGTTCTTCTCGCAAAGTCGAATAGCTGGATTGTGCTCTGAAAAATTCATTGTTTGTTTTGTACCCTCCTTTGTGTCGGATCAAAGTCGAATAGCCGGATTGTGCTCTGAAAAATTCATTGTTTGTTTTGTAACCTCCTTTGTGTCGGATCTTCTCAAGAATCTCATCTACTGACATCTCTGTGGTACACCAATCTCTAACAAGGGGTTCGCGAACAACATCTGTATTCATCACTGTGAAGGCAATGCGACCCTTGGAATTGTACCACACGACTGTAACAAATGGAATGAAATGTCTCATTGAATCAATGTTGATGTTATGTTTCTCGCACTCATTCAAAATCTCCGTTGTACCAAAGTCACCAAAAACATTTGTGTGCATCCTGACTGATCAAAGCCAGACAACATTAGATGTGCTTGATAAAGAGGTCAAAATGGAAGAGCTCATGCAGAGTCAAACTCAAAGAATCATGAAGCAATTCCTTGCCATGACGGAATATCCAGGAAAGCCATTTGGAAAACTTAAAGACGCATTCCGTCTCTTGCAACCACTCGTTGTGTGGAGTAATAAAACCTCGAAGGTAAAGTGACAAACAGAAAATAAAGTGAGTGGCACTGGTAGACGTTGATGCTGGAGTTGCATTAAATCGCGCATCCAGCTCTGGTGTGCGAACCAGGCGCTCATCACTCTTGTTCTTGCCACCTTTTGTTCCTTTCTGAAAACCTTTTCGCATCCCTTGTACCGGATATCAGTCGCACAAAATCCGTTTTGTCAGATAACAAGTAAATAGAATCCGTTGTATCGGATATCAACAAGTCAAAGTCCGTGTTCTCCCACAAATATGGCGATCGGCAAATGAAAAAATGCTTGCAGTATGCAAATACAAATTTTCTCGAGACAAAAATTTCATGACCAACTTCTGACAAAATTGTCATCAAGGCTTGAAGATCAAATGGTGTTGAAAATACTGCGCATGTCCATGGAAATGTCTTCTGCCATGAATTATAAAGCATGACGAGCTTCACGCATGTGATCTGCCATCCATTGACTCAAGAATGCCTTATGTTTGAGCAAGGAGCGAAAGGGCGGATGCACATCAACATTTTCCATGACACCAGTTTCACGTGTCTTTACCAGCTGGCGATTTAGTAAGTGGATCTGCAAGACAATATTCACTGGCAATGTGCGATAGATCATCAAGTTGTCCAGAATTACTTTCGTGCCTTAACATCTGTATAATATGATGAGTTTCCTTTTGTTTTGGTAAATGAGATGTCTCTGCAGTAGTGACAAGATTGTTAGCATCTGTACGGATGTGAATAGGAACAATCTCTCCAGTAACATCAGCCCACAAAGCACGAATACAAAGACAAGTGACAAAACATTTCATCAAGGCATTAAGTTCTGCAACAGTAGTTGACTGAGTTGCTGTGGTAATCTTGTGGCTTTCATAGTCAACTACAGATCCTCTGGTGTGGATCTTTTCTCGCCCTTGTGACCCTGTCTTCCTATCTTACGATCTTCAGCAATGAAAATAATATGCGCTCGCTGACTGGATTTGTCAGAGTTGTTTCTGTAAGAGGCATCAGGCATACCTATGTTTCCTTGTGGTCCCTTAATGGGCCAGAATCCTCCATCAATATACATCAGTATACTGGCTCTTCGGAGTACGAACTGTTTTATTGATTTCTCTCACATCAGCAATTGTTGGCTTAGCAGCGGCCCATGCACAACGAGAGAATCGATAACACATGTGACATTGAGTTCTACTCTGTAACCAATTAAGTTGTCCAAGGACCGAACGATAAGCAGTATGCATTGATGTTGAGCATGGCATGTTATCCTTCATATTTTCCTCAACCTTTATTTCTTCCAAGTTGATCAACTGCAAATTTCTGGTCATAAGAAATAAAGTATCCATGTTTCTCATGTTGTTTCCATGTGATTCTTTGTCCAACAAACAAAATATTTTTTGTGTCTTCACTTGCAACATTGAAATCCTTTCTGATTCGGGATAAAACTAATTTTTCAAATTCAGGACTTCCTGCCATATAAAGATCATCGACATGCAAACAAATAAATCCTTCAGGTTTTCTACCTTGAGAGCCGTTTCTCACTGAGGCATTCATCAGTAACTCTAAGGCATCTTCAAGAATCAATTCTTTCTGAGGGTTTTTCTTTGTCAAAGCATTTGAACTCTTTTGATCTCCATACAGAATATATGTGCAACGATCTGCTCGAGTAGGAACTAAGCCGTAACCTAAGACTGCTTTGTCGTCAACAACTTGCCACCATCTTCTCGGCGCATCATTGAGACCATAGGAAGACTTTGTCATCCTAGCACCTATGTGTGGAGGATATCCACATTCCTTATAGGAATCTCACAAATGATGTCACGGGTCTCATCATAGGCTTCACCCTGCAAGAAGGCTGTTTTCAAATCCATACGATAAAGATCCCAACCGAGATTAGCTGCCTGTTGTGTTGCACATCGGAATCCTGATCTAGAAGCTGCAGGACTATCTGTCTGTTGTGAATCTTTCTGTTTATCTTGGAAACCCTTAAGTACCCATCTGACTTTACACCTGAGAAACTTACCATCTTTATCCTTCTTGACAGTAAGTACCCATCGGCCTTTGACAAAGTTCCTGACACGAATCTTCCGGAGATCAACTATTTCAAAAACATCATTGTCAAACCAGGATTGGCACTCGGCCTTCTTGGCATCCAAGAATTGTTTGGCTAATTCGCATTTTTCCTGCTGTGTAGCTTCTATTCTTTTCTTTCCAACAAGAAGTGATGACTTATCCAGTGACTGATGCAATGTCATGTACGCACTATCTGCAGGAGTCATGTTTTCATATATCTCCGTAATATCTGCATAGCTCTTGCGCACATTGTTTTCACCACGGTAAGTCCACGAGCTGCACTGATAATTTTTTAACTCGACGAACGAACACCTGTGACATCAACAGGTGAATTATCAATATACCTTGGGACACTGAATGATCCTGTGTTGGAACAAATCTTTTGTTCTTGTGTAAGAAATGACCAACTTTCATCATCATTGATTACAAGGTCTTGATATTCAATTGTGTCATCTGAATCAGTGACTCCTTCAAGACTGCTGTGGTATTCTAAAGCGTCGCTTTTGTCATCCTGTTGTTCGTTGGAAGGTTGTATGTCTTCTGCATCATCGTCAATTGGAAGGAATGGTTGCCCTGATCTAGGTCCTGCTTGTGGGTCAGTTTCATCATCTTCATCTGGGTCCGTCGGTTCTGGCTTGTCTTGCCTGGATTTTGATGAGGATTGAGATGTCGAAACTGGAACATCACCCCCCAAATGGTTGCGAGACGAAGAGCCGGAGGGAGCAATCATTTGAATCCCAGGAGCAGGAGCTTTAGCTTTCTTTGGTGGTGACGATGCAGGAACAATGTTTCAAGCTTAGTGGAATGATGTATAGGTGAATCAGTGACGGTAGGTGGTACAACTAAAGTTGGAATGAAAGCGTTTGCTGGCAAAGGTTGGAGTGGTAATGTTGTTGTTGGTGGTGTGAAGGATGGTATGGGTTGGCGTGGTGCTTGTGATGGTGGAACTGGAGAACCGTGATGTGGTGGTCCTGGGAAAAAATTGACCTGGATGTGGAAAGTGTGGAGAAGGAGATGGTGGATCAGGAGGTTGTGAACCCTGATCAAAGCCGGGTGGTTGTGTGTCATCTGTATCACCACCAACTGCGATTTGAACGAAGTGCCTCAAGATGAAAGTGTGAGTGTGTGTGTGTGTGTATTTTGAGGGTTTTCCAAGCACATGAACGAGAATTTTGTTACACAGCAGTTGGGTGTGCATGTCATGTCAACTTTGAACGTTGAATTTGTAGAAAAGTGGTTGGAAGTGTTTTTCTTGCTTGTTTGTTTTCCTGTTTGGTCCTGCAGGTACTACAAAACCATAAGAGTGGCACATGAACTTGCCACTGCCTTGCACTTGTGGGAAAGCGTTTTGCGTAGTCAGGTCATTGAAATTCTTGGGCATTTTTGATGTCGACACCACGTTTGTCATTAAACATGGGAACGGGCCAGAATCAGCAGCAAGAAGACATGCAAGTCTGGTGCCTTGTTGATTTTCCTTGTATCCTTTACAATGTTTTTTGCAAAGTTTTTCAGATTTACATTCCCTGCTTGTAGGTGATTCCACCGCCAGTGCGGCCCTTGGCGCCGATCGAAAATGGAGATCACCTGGGTTGGTACGACCAAGATTGAAACCTCGGAGAGCGGTGGACGGATTGCTGAGACACCTGTAGGATGACCGGAAGTGCCGGGAATTTAAATCTAGCTGGGCTTGCAATTTTTTGCTTGTCAACAGTAGCTCGAATTGTACATGTCGCATAACTGGAATTTGCTCTACCCGGCCCATTTTCCAGCCAGTGGCAAAGGAAGGATGACTGAAATGTGTGTGTGTGTGTGTGTCCGCTTGAGAAAAAATTGCGTGTACCACTCCGAAAACCAAAAACGTGGCATGCAACTGCAGTGCGAGATTTGGCATGTCATCAATTTGATTGCATTCAAAATCATGAGGTTTGCCATGAATGAATGTCAGGTTAAACCTTCAACCCAAAGTTGCCCACCCCCTTGGGTGACGCATTGTGAGTATAATAATTTGTTTACTGTATCTAGTGTCAGATTTGATGAAAGTGTTCTGCTGCCATTGATTGTTTCTTCAACCCCATGCGCGCCATTATTCAAGCTATGACATGTTTAATGCAATTTGTAGTCCACCATTGAACGTGCGATCAACACCTCCATCTAGTTTTCAGGTAATGCGATTGACTTAAATCTAATTTTGTTGTAGTGTCACTGAGGTTCTGCCTTGCGTGATCAATAAATATCTTTTCAGTTGTCATTGACTGAACAATTTGCAGTCGATGATTTCAAAATGCCCTATTTTGTGTCATCATTGCTCTTTTGCATTGAGCATGCAACACTTGACCCATTCAGAAGACACGACGGCTCAATGCTCTAGCATCGTTGCAGGTTTCTTCTTGCGATACGACAAAGTTACAGCCGGCAAAGAGAAAAAATGTGTGTGATTTCTCCAACTGTTTGGGGTCTACGCTGGTGCAATCAGTGAGTCAGCTACCTTCTCAGTCAGTCAGTCGGTCAGTCTGTTCGTCAGTTAGTCAGTTAGCTAGTTGGTCAAGTAGTCAAGTTGGGAAGTCAATCAGCTAGTCAAGTAGGTACATTGTCAGTTAGGAAGTCAACCAGTCAGTAACTTAATCAATTCGCTAGTTTGTCAATTAGTCAGTCAGCCAATTAGTCAGATAGTCAATTAGTCAGTTAGTCAGGCAGTCAGTCAGTCAGTCAGTGAGCAAATTAGTCTGTTTGTCAGTTAATCAATCACTCAATCAACTTGCCAGTTAACTAGTCAGTCAGTTAGTCAGTCAGTTTCGCAGTCAGTCAGTCAGTCAATAAGGTTCGTCACTTAAGCAATGACTCAGTTAATCAGTTAGTCAATCAGTCAAATCGTCAGTTAGCTAGTTAGTCAGTTGGTCAGTGTTTTTGCTCTGACATCTGTGACTCACAACAATCACTCTCTCCTATTGTTTTCGTCTTCTTGAAACTTCAGCCACCGCCTTGTGCGGTACTACTGGTACTCCGTTTTATCCGATCTTAACTGTAGACTCAAAGAATGAGAGCACAAGCTCCGCTTCCACTTGAAGGGGAGAAATATCCCCGAAAGTTGCCCTGTCAACAACACGGTAGGTCAGCGAAAGCGGTCTTTTCTAAGACTGAAAGCAAGCGCTTGGGTCTTGAGCCAAACGTTGTCATAGACATACGTTTGTCTGTGGTTCAACTTCACAGTAAGATCTGAAGAATACTATACATGAAGCATTGCGTAAGACCATGTGCAAAGGGTTCCCCAAAAACTGAAAACAGGAAACACCCCCCAAACCCCCCCTAAATTTTTCACCTTGTTCTCTACACCAAACTCAGCCAGCTGGCTTTCGTGACCAATGCCAGGCAAGAAGAAACCCGCAAAAAAAAAATCACACGACAACTGTGACAGCACAATATCATGAATAAAAACACATTCCATTCCACCAGAAACTTTTTTCATATGTGCGACATAGACATAGAAGCTGTAAGTTGCAAGAAAAACATGACCATGCCATGAATCCCATCCTTCTCAGGTCTTTGTAAGCCAAAAGGACAATGGGAAAATAAAGCAGATATGTTTCATGCACCTGAAGCAAACTAGTGGACAATACCACAAATACACGTAAGAAAAAAAAGCTAGCAGGCCACCAGGGTGCAGTTTGTTTTGGTTTCTGGAATTGAAAATATCCCAAGCTAACCTCATCATTTAGAAATAAACCTTCGTTAGTTATACATATTTCCTGAAACGAGTTCTTCCCCAGAGTGAGTTTGCTCTTTTGAAACCATGGTGTTTTGTGGTACAGCAACCTTTCCTCAGGCAGCCTTCTTTGTGCAAGCTGACTTCTTTCCAGCAAATCTTGAAAAAGTGCCTGTTGTAGAGTTCAATTTTCTAGTTTCAACTTAAAAAATTTTAACTTGCATTTTTTGCAAGAGCCTGTGCTGCTTGAAGTGATTTTTCGTAAAGTAGAACTATTGCCCCCTCTTTGGTGGAGCAGCTATAGTTTTAAAGGTAACCTTTTCTCAATCACTGACTACGGCTTTTAGGGAATGAAGTTTTTTCCTTGTCTTCAAGATGTGTTTTTAGCAAGGCTTCATTCCAAAGTTGAAGTAAACGTAGAAAATATTCTCCTGCGATTTTCCATGTTGCATGTTTTGTAAACATGTCTGTCTTCAAAACTTTGAAGGGAGCCTTCTTCCTAACGTAATTTGACGGCCGTTTTCCAATCCATGTGTTTCCTCTAGCTATCTAAGGGTACATCTTGATCTTCTAAATTCGTTTGATTTCTGACTTCAATTAAAATTTTGGTTTTCGCGCGTTGCTGGTATGCTTAGAATAAAAATGCCTGGTTTTCGAATGTTTTTGGCGGTTGCCTGAAAACAGTCAAAGTGTTTGGAGGATTCAGAGATTACTTTATTAGGGGGCAGGCTAACCTACAAAAAAAGGAGACTCTCATTCAAATGGCGATTGTTTAGTTTTAGCCAAGGAAAAACTACTTTTACAAGAAGATCACTTAAGAACGAAACACAAAAAGTAATAGTAGTAGTAGTAGTAATAATAGTAGTAGTAGTAGAAGTAGTAGTCGTAGTAGTAGAAGTAGTAGTAGTAGTAGTAGTAGAAGTAGTAGTAGTAGTTGTAGTAGTAGTAGTAGTAGTCGTAGTAGTAGTCGTAGTCGAGTAGTAGTAGTAGTAGTAGTAGTAGTAGTAGTAGTTGTAGTTGTAGTAGTAGTAGTAGTAGTCGTAGTAGTAGTAGTAGTAGTAGTAGTAGTATCAGTAGTAGTATCAGTAGTAGTTAGTAATGAGAAGTAGTAGTAGTACTAGAATTTTGAAACAATAGAAGTAACAGAAATGAAAAAAAAATCAAATAAAAGAGGCATTCAAAAATAGTGAAGGTAGCAATTAGAAGTAAACGTAGCCATTACAAACGACAAAGTAGTAAAACTACTACTACCACTACTAGTACAAGTACTAGTGGCGGTAGGAAAAGTGGCAATAAAAGTGCTAGAAATCGAAACAATATTGACAAAGTCAATGGTAAAAGAAATAGTTACAGAAAATTGTTATTAATAACAGTAATCCTCATAGGCAGCGCAAAGTAAATTTGCCCCGCAGAACCGCAGAAAGGTGGCAAGCGAAACCTTTCCTATGGCTGAAAACCCTAAAGCTAGTGCAGTTGGGGAAAAATGTCCAGCTTTTGCACTTCAGAAATCACGGCCAAATCAAACATCCGAAACCGTGACCAAAAACAAGGATTTGGATCAGCTCAGCCCAGGCACAACACTGACCCTTGTTCGATTGTACTGCAATCTCCTCAGGTATCGCATGAAATCGAAATCTCCGAGTTTTTTCACTGTGCCGCAAATGTGACTCACTCATGGCAACTGCGCCAAGATTCAACTCATCAAACTCCACATCCAGCGGTTTCTTTGTTGGCTCTGTGGTTGCCCGAATGAAAATCACCCCGCTCAGATCTACATATCCACCACCTCCATCCGCACCCTTGTCTGCTCCTGGGGCGAAGGTCCGGCGGCATGGGAATTTTCTTTTTGCATCGCGGCAAAAAACTCTTGTTTCAATGAGAGAAAAATCAAAATGGGACGCGGTGGGCCGTTTGTTTTTTTTGTGTCTTTAACTATTACAGCTATCTTTAAGGACTGTTTGAACATGTAACATACTTCATACAATATTGCGATACATTGTTTGTTTCTTGTAATGCTATCCATGCGCAGACTACCAAGAGAACAGATTCATGTTTTCTTTGAATTTGTGACTGTCGGGCCGCATTATACAAATGGTCCGCTCCTATCCAGCTAATCGGCGTGCTTTAGAACATGAGAGTCCATAGAGAAAGGCATTGGAACCTTTAACCAACGTACGCATACCTGCTCATCTACTAGAACATTTACATATGTACACTCTACATCTTGGACATTTATCTTGTTTTTTTGCCATGGACCTTGTTGCGAGGCAGATCTTACAGGATATAGCAGACGCAATGCACGAACTTCGTTAAGATAACTCCAAAAACTAAATAAATACAGCAAACGGCTGGGGACAAAGACTGCAAAAGGAGGAGTTACCCTCCATGAACCACATTGAGCTACAGGCTACAGCGATTCATTTTCAGCAAGTGCACTTGACAAACGATGGGCGTTCGATCATGGTTGCGGTGACTGCCTCGCAGCGTCTACCAGCACGATTGACAAGTGCTGCTGCAACAGCAACATGCAAGTCTTTTTTTTCAAGGCGCATGTTGCTATAGGCACAAGAAGTTGTCACCACCCATGCTGTGTCTACAAACGGAACCAACTTTTCGGGCAAACAAAAAAAAGGTGTGTGTGTGTGTGTGTGCGGAGGGGATGTTGTTAATGTACGTTGATTTTTTCTTCCAGTGGCGCTTGGCCAAAACAAAAGCTCAGCAGAATGACAAGCCACGGAAACATGATTTCTCCAAGCGGGACGCTGATGCAAAATAAAAGAAACTCGAATAGCACCACGCCACCTGCATCTCAGCAACTTGTTTCAAGCCTGCATCTTAACATGTTTACTCCTTTGTTTCCATGCGGTTTTGCACGCTCTTGCCCTTTTCGCCGAAATTTATGTTTCCATTCAAACGTTGACAATCTTTACATTCATTTTTTGATTTCATTCTCATTGTCCATGTGCCACATGTTGCGATAAACTCAGCGACCAGTCACCACAGCTCACTTTTCTTTCATGGTCTACTTTTCCTCTAGTTGTGCTCTACATGTCCTCTACCTGTCCCGTTGTCTCTTATTTGTCCCCTGTCTCCTGCTTCTTTTGTTCTGCTTGTACCCTGCTTGTCCTTTGCCAAGCATTGCGCTTCGCATTTGGATTTTCTTTGTATGGTCATACTTGTTCGTTTCTTGTATTTGCCCAGCTCCGTTGCGCCAAAACGGTTGCCACACACAACTGCCAGTATGCTCTTCGAAGCATTGCCAGCGTACTATGAGGGGTTTCTGTTGGTTTTGTTTGCGCTGCTCTTCTTCTGTCTTCTTCTTCTTCTCTTGTATAGCCAGTTAAGCTTGAAGCATTCAGCTTTGTACTTGTAGTGCTCAACCTTATCCCCTTCAGAAGATTTCAGAAATTCGACCGCACCGGTAGGTGCAAAGGGGCGTGTCTTTCTCAAGGCACTCGCAACAGGTCAGCTTTAGCTGGGGGGTGGTCTTTTTCACGCAGGGAAAACGCCCGGTACGTTCACAAAACATTGTAATTTACAGCATTTTTGGGCCCAGACAGGCTCCTCCAATTTTTCGGGTTGGAACTTTGCAGCAGAGATTGGGACAAACAAAATGTGAACTATTTTTTTTGATTTAATACCTTCTTGAGTCCGGATGAACCGTGGCAAAAAAGGAAGCACAAAATGATTGATTAATTTTTGAATTGAGGAGCATGAGCTGAAAAATGCCAAAAATTGTTCCAAAATACCGTTTGTTTTGGCATTTTGTCTTGTCACAACACTGCAAATACCAACGTTTTTGGTCGGTTTGCTTTGAGAGCTGGAAGTTAAAAAGAGGAAGAAAACATTGATATTTACGATGCATTTTAAGCCCACTGTCGAAAACACATTGCAAAACACAGCGTTTTCCACGCAGTCGCTAAAAAAACAATAAATATTGGTGTTTTGAACTATTTTCGTTCCTTGGTGCTGCAAAAACATCGTAAATACCAGTGTTTTTCTTCGAAAGACACAAAAAATGGCGCTAAAGACAAGGTTTTGGATGTTTTTGGCGTAAATATTTGACCGGGAGCAACAACGACAACAAATACAACAAATACAACAAATACAACAACAACAACAACAACAACAACAACAACAACAACAACAACAACGACAACAACAACAACAACAACAACCATTTTAAAAGGATTTTGCAGAAGCAGAACTTTACAGCAAGAAGTTCATAGCAATGACAGATCAAACACACCCACTTGCGCATATGACACCTTATGACCTTGGTGCGGGCGGACCAGACCCTGCCGCGGAGCGGCGTGAATTGACATTTCGCCGCCTGACCAAAAATGGAACTTATGAATACACAGCTTTTTGCCAGGCTGATGCTGCACATGGCGTTTCTTGCACCAAAGTCAAAGAATGTTATTCCAATAACCCAAGAAATTCAATGAGCTTCCCACATTCCTGTTTGGCTTCCATTGATGTCTCCCTGAAATGATTATGGGATGTTCACTGTTTATCCTCGGCTGCGCCTTCTGGGCAAAAGATGCGACCGAAGATGTCGACATCAACCCTCCGCCGTTCCTGCCAACTCATCGAATGAATGACAAGATTCGTGACAAAATAATACGTTGTTCTACTTGGTTTTTGAATCCCCCTCTAGACTCAGCCGTGACCTTGGACAACCCTTTTGATAGTTACAAAGCACCTTGCACAGGCCGGATTTCTACAAACAGGAGGGGTCTACCTAAAAAAAATCCAGGCCGATCAAAACTTGAAAATGGATCACCACTAGAAAGAATAATCTTCAATAACATTGTCACCCTGTGACCGGGCAATTTGTAGTAACCATGATATTTGTAACAAAACTTTTGGTAGTGATGCCTTCTCTCAGATTGGATCAAAATGCGGCATGATTTTGCTTGTTCCACAACTCATTTTGTGGTGAACAATTCCGAAATTGATATCCTTTCTGTAGTGGAACTGCTTCCTGGCAGGAATTATCGCTAATTGATATTGATGAATCGCAAAATGTGAAGGATCGGAGAACCTGTTTTTACCTCGAGGCAACATACTGGTAGCAGTGCTGTAGCAACACTGTTGAACACTACTCGCGGAGTACTGCAACAACCCCTGAGGTTGAACGTGGAGTTGAAATATAATCTCCATCTACTATACCAATTGCCGGTTTGAGGCAGGCCTGAAACTCGAAACTTGTAGCATCTGAGTCTCACCAAGCTGGAGCTCTGATTGTTTTTTTGCCCACTCTTTTGCCTACAAAATAGGTTTGTTGAAGAAGGATGTCTACAGAAAGAAAGGCGACATGTCTTGAGCTAAACAAGAAAAAAGTTTAAAGTTTTGTCACGCCTGACATTTTGTAGTGATTTACAAGTCGAACCCGAAGGGGGCGTTCACCCACTTTTCTGGATGCATTAAAATTGCGCATATACATACATATATATATATATATCGTCACCCCCCAGGGCCTACCTGGGGGACAGGGTCTTGCCTGATAGTTCCAATACATCTTGGGGTTCTTGGGACTGTGCATGAATCCTGCACTTTGTTCATCAGGATTCTTGGGAATCTTGGGCCTGTGCAGGTTTTGTTCCCTTCACTCATTTTAAAATCAAAATTTGCACTTCAAAATCTTTACGGACTTAAACGTCGACACTAATGTTCCCACCTCCTTCCTAGCAGAAAAAGACATGTGACATCGCGTCTGAAAAATTGAAAAACCGGATCTTCGAAACACCTAAAGAACGGTATTCCAAAGTATACCTTGCCTTCAAATAAAAGTATCACTCACAATCGAAACTCCGACCCGCTCTACTTTTGGAGGCTCCAGTTAATTTGTCTAGGGAAAGAACACCTGTTCAAGCCATGGAGGTCGAGGAGTGTGGCAGCAAAAGCTCTCCGGAACTTGATGAGCGAAGGGGCGCTAGCACTGCCCGTCCATGATTTTCCTTTGACTCTTGTGGATGTTGACCCATGCGTCCTCGAGATTTTGGAAAAGCCCATCATTCACTGACAAGGCAGCGGGCCTGCATTAAGACACCACTGGAAAGGACTATTGCCATGGCAATGTCCCAGTAGTGGGTTCGCAACTTCGATCAAACAACTCGCCTGGCTACCCAGGCCTCTGAGTTTGGCTCCTTCCGTGGGGAGGCTGGCCTCCAAGATAGAAAACTCAAGGGGTGGGGAGAAAACTCAAGGGCTCTTGTGACATTGGCAACACAGTCCTCACAAAAGAAGCGTGGGGAGCTGCGAAGTTCTCCCAGGGCCAATTCAGGATTTACGTTTCACATGACTTAGACTTGACAGCTGAGCCTGAAGCCATCAGAGGGGCTTCCAACATATCCCACAAAGACTTCATGGCAATGCTTGAGCCTGCTTCGATGAAGGGATGTAGCCTTTCTGACATCAAAGCTGTCTTGAAGCGCGCCGGCATCTTGGTGCTCACCAATGATTTCCTTTACTGGCGTCCAGCCAGAGAGGCAGAGGTTCGTGTTCAACGTGCCCCCTTGCAAAACAAGCGCTGTTACGAGCCAGCGCTCCGAGTAAAAGCAATACCGCAAGGGCTACCACCCACATCAAAGGAACCGTAAGGTCTCTTTTCGGATCTGCCGGACCTGATGTGGTCTTGGATGTTCGCCTCCCAGGTTTGAGTTCTACATCTCTACAGGTGAAGATGGAACCGTCTACGTTTCATCGCCCCCAGTCACAAGCTATTGTCCCATCTTCTCCCATTGATTTGGATGAGACTCCACCCAGGAAAAAGAAGGCAAGTCAAGCAGGAGCAGAAAGAACCTGCACAACCTATATGCCCACTCTCACCATGGATGTCATCAGTCTCCTGTCTGGTGATGAGAACCCGGGACCTCTTGTGCAGTGCCTGCAAACCCAGATCTGGACATTGAAGGTATGGAGACAGAGGAGGATGTCTTTAATTTCGGCATGGGCTGGATGACGGAGATTGTCACTAAATTCGTCTGAGATGTCGGATGGGCTAGTAGACTGAGGCAATGCCTGATTTTGAATGTTGACAATGCATCTGGCCTTCCATTTCACACTTCACAAAGCAAGAAAGCAAGACAAAGAAGCAACATGGTATTAAAAAGTGCTCAAGGCATGCAACTGCTTATTATTCACACCCCGTCGAATCAATAGAGCCTGACTTTGCAAGCAATATTCCTCATCAAGGACCCCTTCTCCTTACTTAGTTGGTTTATGTCAATGTCTGCTTGTGATTCCCACACTTGGTCTGCACATGAGTGCATCTAATGTCCAAAACACTGTTCAACTGCTGAGCGTAGAATTTGTACAGGTTTTTTTTGGATAGATAGTGCAGTGATAGCTAGGAAATTCCCAATCCCAATGCCGAAAAGAGTCCTGAAGTACAACCTGAAGAACTCGCAGCCTTGGCCTGCCCCCAAACGTGGCAAAGCAAGGGCTGTGCTGAAGAAGCCTTGCAGCAAGAAGACAACCTCTATGAAAAAGAATCTCAAAGTTCCATCTGTGAGGCATGGGCTGCCAACCAAAAAAAACAAAGGCCATCGAGAAAGGTGGGGCCGATCAATCCCTGGCTTTCTTTCCACTGCCCATCAGCTCATCCAAATTTTGAACCAGGACAAACTTCTCCTTAGTTGGACTGGAAAGACATGCCCAAGTTGTGCACATGGTGTCTTGGGAAAGGCGGAGTACCGGAAGGATAGAGACCAATGGATCCACAGATGCAACGCCAAAGGGTGCCAGGCAAGGATTCGTGTAGAAGATCATTATCCAATTTTCTTCTCTGGCTCAGGTCCTTCAAAAACACCATTGGGCTTACAGGCAGCCGTTCCCTCCTGCTCAGTGTCCGGAGTTCCACGCAATGCTGCCCATCTGATCCTACTAGATTATACCAATCGTGAGTTGGCAATGGCCCAACATGTGCCCATGAAGGAAAGCAAGATCTGCTATGGCTGCAAGAATGGATCTGCCTGGAAAGATGTTGAGGCAAATGAGGCCGACACCGGCAAAAGAGAGGTAGAAGGACAACCCAACAAGGTCGAATGGGAGCAATGGGGACGACTTGTGGAGAGAGGGAGGGAGAGGGAGGCCTGAATCCTTGCGATTGTACAAATCGAAACCACCACTCACCAACGCCAGGTGCAGGACCAATTCGAAAGAAGGATTCGAAACCGTTGCCCAGAAGATCCTTGCCAACAGAAAGGTCATCCGTGATACAGATGGAGCCAGGGCCTACAAACTCAAGCTTGACCAGGTCATTCATTGCAGCGTGGTCCACAAGAAGAAAAGGGTCACCGTCAATGGCAAAACTGCGTGGCAGAAACCCCAGTACACCAAGGTATACAACATCAAGCTACCTTCTGATAAGGATCTGAAAGTAAAGAGTGGAACACAAATGATTGAGCGCTTCTGGGGCCATCTGCGATCTGAACTCAAGACTGTTCCCCGAAAACCTGGTACTGCAATGCTAGCTAGAAACATTCGAAGTGCCCAATGGACATATTGGCACAAGAATTGCAATTTATGGCAGGCCACGGGTGAAATGCTTCAAGACCTGCTTGCTTAGACTTTAGGTCCCTATAGGTGGTTCCTTTTCAGTTTCAGTATTGAGATAGTATAAGATGGAAGATTAGCATTGGGGAGGGTTGGAAAAAGGGTGATTTTGCATCTTTAGCGACATTTTGGTAGGCCGGGGGGGCCGTATAGATTTGTAAGCACAACGAAATGAACCTGCACAACTTACTCCACCAAAAAATGATTGGCATACAATATTTGATGTCAGGATTTCTGGTTAAGACAGACTCTTCCACAGGTTCATAATTCAGCACGGATTTCGGAGTTGTTTGCTAGAAAATGAATGGTGGAACGTTCTCCTCCAGTCCAGAATTTGACATGAAGGAACCATCCAAATAAACACCGCAAAGAATCAAGCCACTACAAGCGTGGTACCAAGGCTGATAAATAGTTGAAGAACAGAAGGTTTCTTGGTGTTGAATGTTCAGCTTATGTAGGGCCTGGCATGTTTTATAAGTTGTGCACCGCCTTTTTGTAGAATTTTTTGTGCATTTTTTTTTGCGCCTACAACTTGAGTCGTCCAACCCCTCCGAGCAAAATAGAACCCCTGTGTACTCACTCACATAACTGGATCCCTGCGCAATGGGTCGCTTGGATTCCGAAAACTTGATCGCATGGGCCCCTACAAACAGACAGGGTCCAACGCCCAACAACTTGCTGTAAAAAATATTCTTCCATCTTATTCCAAAGTCATGTCTCTACAAGATGGGTCGGAAAACCTTGTCAGATAATAACACAAAAAACGCTCCTTACAAAATGGTCGGGTCTTACCCCTCAAAACTGCACATGTCTACAAAACGATAGTTTGTAGGGGCGTCAGGGCCACCCTTTTCGTAGGGGAAATCTAAAGGGGGATGTTTTTGAATCCTAATACTTCGTTTGTGTGTGTGTGTGATGCAGTTTCGCTGAGTTCCCTACAGTGACTCTAATCAACTAATCACCCCTTCCAACCAATCGCCAACATCCCAAGGTCAAGCTTTCAAACAGAACTAAGCCATACTTAGCCCACCTCTTGTCGACCTCTTGTGAAGAAAGTCACACGGCGACGTGGCCAAAAACCTGACTCCACACACTTCACACAACACTTCGTGCATGCTTCAAGTGGGCCTAGGCCGGGCCTGCTGGTAGCTGGGCTACTGCCATCTTTGGGTTGAAAGGACGTGAAGAGGTCCTGAGGTCATCGCTAGGCAGGGAGCCAATGCAACATGATGCAACATAATGCAACACTTTGCTTTGCTTCTTTGCTTTTTGCGGCCAGAACGCCAATCCAAGGTGCCCTCTAGCAGAACGACGTTGCCTTGCCTGCAGGCTGTTGGATTATTCCGAGTTCGTGGTGCAAAGATCCTGGGCCACAAACAGCGAGGCTCGTTCGGGCACGGCCAAAAAGGTCACATCAAGGCCGCACAATGCCACAATGCCACAATGCCAACGCAAGGAGGCGGAAAGCACAAGAAACCACATCAAAGCACTCGTAAAAATAAAGTGTCGTGAAGTTTTCATGGCTATTCATGGGCTATTCATGGCTCGGAAACTGTAGAAGTTCTTTCTTCTTCTGGTCCGTGATGGAATGCTCATCACTCTTCTGCAAGTGATGGAAGATCTCCACTGGAGCCCTTGGCAGTTTTTAATTTCCCAGATCATGTTTCTGAAACACCACAGCCTCTGTTTTTCCATCTCACCAATTGTGGATACAGAAGTCAAGACCTCCAAAAAGTTCACTCCGCAATAGATTTTACATGATGTTATGTAAGAAACAAACTCAAAGACCAGAATTGCTACACTTGAGGCCATTTTGGATGAATTCCAGTGCAGTGATCTTGGCAACAAAACGTATGCGATTATCCACGATCATCTAGGATCAATGTGAGTGCAGGATACTGCGACAAGAGCAATAGCATGATCGTTTCCTGTTTTCGGTAGTTGTGTTGCATTTCTATAATGCGTCATGGACGGTCTTTCAACACTAAAAGACCTGTATGAACATGTCCAATAAGAACTGGTATATGCCCTTCTACATGCCACAATTCTGCTCCAAGCGGCGTGTCGTTCCCAATGTAGAATCTAATGCCATCCAGGCTCAGGATTCCTCTTTTCTTTTGTGGCAAAACCCGCATGTGTCCCTTCCTCAGGCATTTCAGCGCATTCCAAACATGCAGATTGTGACTATTTGCATAGGTGCGCATTGGTGCAGATGGTCCGTGCATCTTCGCTGCATGCGGACAGATTCAACTTTGAAAGAAACCAATGCAAAGCCCAAAACCTCTAAAGATTTCATAAACCAGATTTCAATGCCAACAAATGTGAACCTGTACACCTTTGTGCTTCCTGATGCACCCAAAGCAATAAGAATGAGGACAATTTGTCGCTACCGCATACATCAATATACATTTAGAACTGAAAATCGGCTGAATTGTAATTGGCTGAACGCTTTGCTTCCCGGCGTCTGATCCACAACATGTACGTTGCCGCCATAAATCGTTATCTTGCCATCCGTCTTCACTGTCAATGCGATGCTCTGATCCTTGCATCACATCAGTCATCTGTACATCCGAATATCTCTAGCAGACTTCGGCACACCAGGGGCGAGAATCAACTCGTGACAACAGCCTGCAGCATCCATCCCCCCAACAAAATGTTCTGACTCCTCAAATTTTGTTTTGACATGTGAGAACTCTATGCAGTTCAGCATCCGCGATATCACATTGGCCATCGTCCTAGCATGTTGCCATATTAATACCGCCATTTATGAAAGCAATGCTACGCAACACAATACCACGTGAATCTCACCACCATGCATGCTTAAACATCACAAGTTTATCAAGTCTGTCAAATCTGCTTTAAGTAAGCAGCCAGCAACACATGCACGGGACAGTGATGCACAGTGCATATCGGGTGAGCACCCGGACCTCTTTCGATCTTCGCAACAGCGGTGTGATGCAGCGAATCTCCCGCCGTGGTCGGCAGCCCTCTGGAAGGATTCCCAATGTTTGACTTGAAAAGCCGAAGGTTGCTTCCGCCAGTTGACCCTGCCATTGCTGTCCAGCAACACTCCCAAGTACATAGTGTCAAGGGATATGACCCCGATATATCTGCCTATTATGGTCAGTATTGTAGAATAGTCACAATACAGTAGGTGCGAT
>OMLO01000137.1_pt1 | contig 37514 bp, 13 predicted proteins | sample 1674811 | NCBI WGS metagenome assembly OMLO01 (sample SAMN06265003, study PRJEB25207) | coral metagenome | isolation source: Coral host | place: Mexico:La Bocana,Puerto Morelos, Mexico | collected 2008-11-13
TGAATGCAAGGATGAGAGAAGAAGCTTTTATCAACGCTTGTTCACTGTAAATCCATGATACAGATTACCTCATACTGTCTGATTAACACAAAACCGATTTTAACCGATAATCGTACATTCTCGATTAAAAGAGAGAATGAGAGGCCTACACGTCAGATTATTTTTTTAAAAAAAGGAAGAAGAAAAAACATAAACAAAAAACCGCCAGGATGAGTGCAAATCAAGGAAATAGATTTACTGTTTGTTTAAACCCTTGCTGTTCATGTGTGGAAAAATCTTGTTCAATTTACCACAATAACGTACACTAGTTGGTCCTAGTAAATTCCACTCTCAGAAACTTGATTACAACTGTTTTGAAATGATTCCTGAGTCCATGAAGGTTTTTTTTTGCAAACCTTTGTTTTAAAATAAGGGGGGTTTTCCCTCCTGTTTCTTAAAACCTTGGAATTATAATCACTTTTAATGGATTCGATATCTCTTCTGCTCTAAGCAAGTCGAAGGCCACAAGCGAGTGCTCCGCCATAAGCCGTTTTGTAGTTTGGTGATGACAAGGTCAGAGATATCGATGTCTGGACGTTTTGGCGTTATGAGTACATATAACAAGCTAGAGTACTAACTGCCATTTGCCAAGACAAGGTCGCTCCAAAAAATTCACTTTATAAACGCGGTTACCACACACGGCGCTAAGGGCCGCCCCAAACATTTTCAAAGGAGCTTCAAAGGAACTACGTCACCGTTTCGCATCTTGAAAAGTCTAGCCTAAATTTCTTAAGCTTGTCGTATGTAATCCGTGTCAATCTTCTCCATCCTTAACCATCCTTGTTCCATTATGGTTAGGTATTATCTCTTTGGTGTTCTTCTGTCTTAGTAAACTACTATTTTCATGTTTCCTTCAATTGAAAGGTAGTAATAAGTCAAAATGCCCAGCGAGAAGCGAGAAGCTGTGAACAAAAATGAAGTTCGTATTGTAATTATAGAGCTCTGTTTCTTCATATTTTTCAGTTGATATCCATAGAATTTAAAGTGACAATATTCACTTTCTGACAGCTTCATATTACCATTTAAGCTTCTTTCTGTCGCTAAGTTCAAATTGGCTTTCGTCCCGTCCCGCCCTTTCGTGTATGTGTCACTCGAAACTGTTGTACTCGAATACTGAACTTAGCTGGCTGAAATTCCAGGTGAAGACTCCCGGTTTTAGGTATATCCGAATATCTTGTTGTTATAAAAAGGAAAGAAGCAAGAAGAATGGGAAGCAAAAGCTTTCTTATTCTCCCGGAAGATTTAGGTTTAAGACGCGTGTGAACATCGATATATTTATAACAGAAGAAAACAAGATTGTTTTTGTCTGTGACATCGCTACAGAGAGATTACTTAAAGCACAAGAAGTCACGTGCTTTAACACACTTATTGTTTGTTTAGAACCAAGTGACGATATACATTTTATAAGAAAACACGCTGATAAAGCTCCGAAGCAATGTAAATTTAGACGTAAGAACGGATTATCCTTTGAAGAAGATATGTTACGAGACGAATCAAGCGCGTAGACAGATTACGTGTCCGCTTTTGGTCTAAAAACCGAGTTTATATATTATTTGGTCGCAAGTGTAAACTATACAAACAGTTTCAAAGCTTACACAGTGAAGTTCAGTCAAATTCCTGCAGAGGAAAGTTGCTGTAATGCGGCGAACAGTCAGCTGCGATAGAGGAAAATTCCTGCTACCGCAAATATTTGGCAATGACCCGGAGATTGCCATTACAGGGACGACACCGGGTAACCCAAGAGAAGACCGTAAAGATAAAAAGAAAACTATGGTACAAGGAAGATTAATTCGAGGAAATACCAGAGATAGAATGTTAGCCAAAGTCAGCGAAACAGTCAGCGATGTACCCAGGCTAAAGTTACCCGCAATTCCAATGAGAAATGGGCCGGTAAACAACGAAGAAAGAAAAAGACGACGAAGAATACACTGCTATGATTTTTCGCTTCAAGTTCAACGAGTAATGCCTGAACGGGATCAGACAAGAAAGTCCTCGACATCAACAAGTGGTTCTGAGGACTCGGCCGCTTCCGCCAAACGACTGCCGTATGTTATATACGACCAAAGGTACGGAGAATACAGGCAAGACCAGACATCCGATATAAGAGACAAGAGGAACTCTCTGCCGCTTTCGTTCGGGATTCTAGAGGGTCAGAGAATGCGTTTACTACAGAAACAGCAATTAAACAAACAACAAAAGCCTTATAAACCTTTAGAGAAAGAACGACGCAAGAAACACAAAGGACAGCCTCTAATATGGTTCTTTCAACGCCCGTAATATTGGACTCGCGACCGGTATTTCCTTTATGTCTTAGGCTGATAAATACCGTATATGACCTCTTAGATAATTAATAAGGGCAAACTGAAGTTTGTCCGGGGTTGAGAACGACCTATGCCACTGTAGCAATCTTGGCCGAGCTGCATGTTTCTGCGGTCTCTTTTTTTTCAACCTCACCACACCCTACTTTGGACGCTATGTAAGTTCTGATACATGTTAAGTTCACTGAAAGCAACAAATGAGTTTTTGTGCAATGCAAATAGCCAACTGGTCAGTATTCTACCCGAGGGGATTTATAATGTGCTAAAGCTCTTTATGTTCTTCATTAACTGGAAAGATCATTTTCATCTTTAAAATATCGAGTGTCTGCTATCACCACCAAGGTAGTCAGTTGAGTTCGGTTAATCGACACTTTCATAAAATTGTTTTATTTCTTATCAGACTACTCGGAGCAGTCTATAATGAGAGCAGTCAACAGAGAGTAATCATGCACTTATTTTCAGTCATACCTGTCACAAAGTTCCTTATACATAGATTGACGGCTATACATTCTCTTGCACAATCATAAACTGTATACCACGGCCACATAAAGTGGAGATAATTTACATAACTTATAAAACAAAACACATGAAGGTATTTTCGCTCTTAAAAAAGAAGGTCGAGACCGTAGCTGGAAAGAATATCGCAAAAACGGAATTTTAACGGGATGTTGTAGATACAGGCGCAAATGCTGTACTGACTGAGCTGTAAAGTTGTTGAAAGTACGTAAGGAAGAGTTCTCCTCACTTCGATTCATTTTAAGGGCGAGTTACAGTGAAACCGATTAAAAGCGAACAACCAATTAGCGCATCTTTTCGCTTAGTCCGTCGAGCGAGAACGTAAATTAACCTCGAAGAAAAAATGGCGGATTTCACGCGGCTATTTTTTTCCTCGCGTTTTTCTTCAGTATTTAACGATGGAAAAAAATGACGCCTTTTGGTTTAATTGTGAATTCATCATTGATTCGGGGGAAAGTTTGGCTTCATTTCACAATCCGATCAATATTGCAGTCATAGTATTTCTAACTGTTCCATTTTAATGATGAAAAAAAAGGAACGTCCCGGTTCAAACACGATTTCATCATTAATTCAGACGCAGGGTTTGGAGTAGCGGCTATAGGTCTCGGCAGAGGTTTATTCCGACCAAAATCGGAGGCAAGTTGAAGTAGAAATAAGAGAAACAGGCAATAGTCATGCCTTATTAATTCGATACTATTCAAGCAGTCGAAAGCCGGTTAACGCTAACCTAGATTAAAAGTTAAGCATTAATTTTTCTTCTATAAAAGTGTTTTTCTTCTTCATGTTTTGTGTAGCCTGCAGACAGGCTAAACCGCTGGTATTACCGGGGATTTTGTGAGATGTCCGGTTACAACGAATAGTTTGAGATTACTCAAACTGAAAACTGAAAACACACAATATCAACAGAAAACCTCACCCGCAATAGACTGCGAGGAGGCTCTTGGCGTGGATATAGTCTGCTTTTAATTTCTTACTACCGAGAGCCTACTTTTACTTTCTTCCTCTACTAAGAGCCTGCTTGCACGCTACTTACCGAATTGTTACAAAACTGAAAATCAAAATTCTCGCTAACCTTGGGTTAGCCTAATCCAGCTTTCAACAACCCGGTCCAGAATGTTGGCTTGTTTATTTTCATGCCCCAAGTTTATTTTGCGGAGAATACAAATTTCAAGCGTATTTGATGGACTTTAGATTTAGCTTCCCCGCATTCCATTTCAGTGTATATGAGCAACAACAACACCAGAGCGAGTTTGGGGTGTAAATTTTTTCTTGTATTTGTTTTCACCCTGACCTTGACACAGCGCCATTATTCGTTGGAATTGTCTACGGATCGAGCTGTTCTGGTTCGAGCCCTGGCCGGGGACACTTAATTCTCACAGTGCCTCTCTCTACATAGGTGTCTGAATGGGTACCGGAAAACGTAATGCTGGGGGTAAACATGCGATGGACTAGCATCCCATCCAGGGGGTAGTAGAATTACTCCCACTCGCTTCAAGCTACAGAAACCGGGCTAAGCTCCGGCCTGATGGGCCACTTGGCTTGCGTGTAGACTTTACCTTACGTCATCTATTGAAGCATAATACACTGTTTCTATTAACTGAACTTAAAACACTTAAAAATCCTAATGTTACCTCTTTCTGTATTAGGGACTCCAATGTTCTCCGTTGGTATGGAGGGATCTTCAGTCTCGCTGTAATACACAATGTGTTTAGCGTACTTTCCAACTGTTTTCTGCACAATGGGCACTGGAAAGATACAGTAATGAACGTTTGACATGCTCAGAGCTTACAATAATTTTACAATTTGACCACCGAGATGACTCGCTAAAGCTTTTGACAAATTTTGACATTTGGCTTTCTTAGACTCCTCAGTCTATGGAGAAACCAAAAGCCGAAAGTGTAACACATAAGATTTGAAATATAGGAGTAAAACGCAGGTATTTGTGCTTATTTGTATCCATAACTACAGCAAAATGACCCTACGGCCGTTCAACAGGTTTTTTTTTTTTGCAAAATTCATAATTTCATAATCAGAAATGAGCGCTTTTCAATTGAGTGTCGTTAAACCAAAACCAACGGAATCTTTCTGGCAAATCACAAAGCACACAGACAATCCAAACTCAAAACTCGAAGTCAATACATACATACGACGTGAAGGGCGGGAAAACGCACGCGAGCGAACCACGATTGATTTTATTTAGACTTCTGATAGGATGAAAAAGTGGCCCGAGTTTTTTAGTCAATCGTGAAGCGTAGCCATAGATTACTAGATTTGGGGAACACATTTTCAAGAGGGAAGGGGGCTATTAACAGAATTTTACGGCTATTTTTTGGTATACCTCGATCCTCATGGTACTTCTTTGTAGTCTTGACTGCGAAGAAAATGTTGTCTGATGATAGATCACCCTGCGAAACGAAACATTCAAGTTTGTTAGCTCTATAGTACTGAAATATTTTTATCGGCAATATGATTTAAAATTTAACGATAAAAAATTGCGATAAAACATTGGGTAAAAACATATTAAAATTTTGTTGACGACGTTTCGACGTTAGGCTAACCGTCGAAACGTCGTCAACAAAATTTTTTAATATGTTTTTACGCAATGTTCTATCGCAATTTTTTATCGTTAAATGTTTCAAAAAACCGCATCTTTTTCGAATATGATTTAAACTTTTTTATCTTACTTTAGCATGCACTTGTCATTAAGTCCTTAGGATATGCCTATGATACCCTTAGGATATGCTTATGATACCCTTGGGGTAGGCTTGGGATAGTCCTAAGATATGCTAATTCCTGCGAAGTAGCTTTCTAGCTGAGCGGAGTGGGCACTAAAAATAAAGAATTACATAACACTGCATTCTGCCTCTACTCACAAAATTTCATTTTTCTTGATATCCTGTTGTAATTTCTCCTTACAAAGGAAATACATTGTTATGTAGACTGGTTATGAGAATAAAGAAAATGAATCCCCATCCCCCACACACAAGTTTTATAATCTTCGTTTTCAACACCTATCAACAAAAGAGACTGTAAACTCACACAATCAGGACCACCTCTTTTCAAAGACGTCACGCATTCCTGTTCACTCGTCGGTTCGCTTGTGCAGAATTCGCGTACATCAGTAAGTAACGTACCTTTGCCGTCGTCGCGAATGAACATTGCGACCTATGAGAAAGCATATTTTATAACACGTGATCATAAAAAGAAAATCGTCGTAACTCGTGTCCCTTTCGGCAAATCATCGTAAAATTCTTCGGCGTAGTGTGGGACAAGACAAGGCTAAAGAGACAGTATTTGAACGAAAAAGGCATAGTACTTCATGTATTGGGCCACATATCGTATCAACTTAGCATGAAAAGGGAAGAGACCACCTTGAATGTGACAAAAATTATAAGCTGTTTACTTTTCTATGATATTTTTTTAAATCCGTCTCGGATTGAAAGGTAAAAGGAACTAGAGAATATATCACAAAAATACTGAGATATTTGCGGTGTAAGCTAAGTATCGATTTTCAAAAAAATTAACTCCAAAAAAATATAATTAGGATGAAAAACAAACGCATATATTGTTTTCTTAGTCTTTGCTATATTTTTCTTAGCTGCAGTGTCATTAACAAACCTTGTCTTTGTGTATTGGTATCAGTGGAATTTGTGGCGCTCTTAGTGCGAATGTTAAAGAAAGAACTTGTGTTTTTGTTTCCTGTTGTGATTGTGCAATCCAGTTGGGAACAACATATTTTCCATGTTGCTTCATGTTTGACAAAGCGTGCCATGCAATAACCACGGGTAACTGTTAATATTCGCCATGGTGCGATATCTTCGTGCTTTTAGCAACCGCTCAGAGGATAACGGCCAATAAAACATCGAACATTTCGATCCCTTTGCAAATTAGGCATCACAAATTTTCCTATAAAGCTTAAGGTCGACAAACGCTCTGAACTTTACAAACTTCACTCGTTGAGAAGAGAAACATCGAAAATGCCGCCAAAAGGTTCTGGAAAGAAAGAAGACAAGACAGAAGACAAGAAGGTTGCAGGGGCAAAAGTGGAAAGAAGAAGCGGAGAAGGTAAAGGCAAAGAAAACGTGCGTAGCAGAAAACGAAGAGAAAGCTATGTCAGTTATATTTACAAAGTCCTAAAACAAGTCCATCCCGACACTGGTATCTCGAGCAAAGCCATGAGCATTATGAACTCGTTCGTCAACGACATCTTCGAAAGAATTGCAACCGAAGCTTCTCGACTCGCTTCGTACAACAAGAAGTCGACCATTAGTTCACGCGAAATTCAGACCGCCATACGACTGCTTCTACCTGGTGAACTGGCCAAACACGCTGTGAGCGAAGGAACAAAAGCTGTTACAAAGTACACGAGCAACAAGTAGACGAAATGGTAGCAGTTGGACAAATCAATGACTGGTCGACTCTACGGGACTTGACGACTTCACGCGACGGTATGAATGAAGAACTTGCTTGACATTAATTTAACTGTAATTTTCTTGCCGAATTGTGTTATTGTAACATTATCATGGATTACATGCACTTGGACGACTTTCTGACTGACAAGTACGAACTCTTATCGTACTTGACTGACTTGACTTGACGCTACTGAAACAATATTGTCTGTAAGGACAGCCCATCAGTTGAACTGAGACTTTTTTAACTTTGACAAGCAGACATAAACGAACTGACTCCGCGACCTGACTTGAAACTCGACGGTATAAACGACGTTTATCTCTTCAACAATACAACGATTAATTTTCTATCGGAAATCGCATCTTGGTTAAGATATGATAACCATTTATATTGCATTGCTGACCTCGTGTTGTACATCGATGGTGAAGTCTGACTTTGGCCTGTTTGCTTCAAGTCTTTTACCCAATCTGTTGAGTGTAAATAAGGATAATTGAAGGCTGTAAATGATTTATTTTATTTTGAGTCAAATGCTATTTATTTTAACTATTTATATAGTTATTTTCCTGTAAATAAAGTTGTAAATAAATAAATAAAATCATAGTCACATTTTAAATGGTGGTTTCATTATCAGAAACGCGCGCGACTGTAGCGATTGTTCTTCGATACTTCGAATTCCACCAAAAAAACTATATCCTTCCTTCAATTCGTTATGAACATGTTGCACGAGTTATACAGACCTTGAACTTCAACTTCACTTTATTTTGCACTTCAATTTGACTTCACAATAAACATAAAAAAAGGACAAAGATACCTATATACAACTAATAGATGACAAAGGTAACCAAAACCGCCAGGTTATTGAATTAGCCTTGACTGCTTGACTTCGTGGGAACACTGAAGCAAATAACGCGTAGAAAGAGACTCCGAAGTTAAATGAGATAAAAAAAACCCTGAAGCTTTAATACCAAAAACGCAAGTCTTCCCACCATAAAAGCCACAAGAAAAATAATTTTAGGTACAAAACTTGTCTTGTGTCATAGCGACGAATGCCCCGTAATACAACGCGGAAGAAATTTGAGAAGTTTAAAATTCAAAAACGTAGCAATGATCGGTTATTTTGGTTGTATAAACCGAGGAAGACTCAGGCAATAAAATCACATTTGATGGTTATGGCAATGTCATTCTTTTCGAAAAACTCCGTTTTCAAAATGTTTTCATACATACCAAAACGCAGAGCCAGGGTTTTCAAATTCCTCAGGTTTGAAGAACGTTTTCGAAAAGTTCCCTTTCCGTGACTGATTATTGTGAACCGTAGAAATAATGCTGCGTTCTTAAATTTCATCAGCGTTGTGTGGGCGGGTAATTACTTGAGCACGAAGTTCACCAGGTAAATTATTAGTCAATAACGGACGGAAAGTTTAACAGTCAATTATGTTTTTACTCACTCCAATTTCAGAGATGATCAACAAAGAAACAATAAACGATATCTGCATAATAAATCAACTGCTTGGAAGAATGTCCAGATCACAGAGGTACACAGCAAACACAAGGTTAACAAAAAGATTCTATGTCGCCGTGCGTCTGTTCAGTAATTGGTCGCAGATGACGTCAAAACGTGGTGAGACAAAACAAGTTGCGCACGAGGCGATAGCCGAGTGTGTCACTGATGTTCTTACCACACAGACGCCATCTGTGGTCTCTGGTATCTATTACTACACGAACAAACGAGAACATGGAATCTCCTTGTAATGATAATGAATTTATATTTATATAGCGCATTTTCTATATGCATATAATCAAATGCGCTTTACAAGCAAGTGATATATCGACAAAGACCAGACCACAACACCGGGAACTACATGCCCTACTCTTTACGATGAGTGTATGGGTACCTTAACGTCCCCTGCTAGATGCAGGAGACGGGGGCTTACCGTCCTTATCCGAGAAGACTAGAATATCTAACCATTTGCACATGTCATTGCAAAGGCAGCATATTCTCCTCAGTTATTTTAAGACCCTGAGTGTTGGTTCGGACCCGAGACCTCCCGCACGGTAGTCCGACGCTATACCAAATGAGCTAACCGGTCGGCGGTTGTCTTATATAATAAAGAAACAAAAAAAGAATGTTAACCAAGACGTCATCTATGCGTCTGTTTCCCAATAGATGATAGGCAAGAACCAATCAAAACGTGAGAATAATTTGACTTGAAGTTTAAAAAGTCTGCACATGCACGTTTCTTCTTCTTGCAATGCTTGCCGATTCCAAAGTTGTTGTTGAAAATGCAAACGAGGCCCCATTAGGGGAGGGGGGTTGGGTATACCATATCCCATAAATTGGAGCCCTAAGCTAGAAACTAGTAAGCTAGAAGCTAGAAGCTAGAAGGTAGAATGTAGAAGGTAAATGCTAGAAGCTAGAAGCTAGAAGGTTAAAATGAAGGATGTTGTTGTAATTCTAATTTCAAAACTACTCGACATCCCATTTTATCATCTATCAAATGCTTTCCCTCGCATGCAATTGGTCTACAGGTGTCATGTGACTTACTATTTCCAGTATGTTTTGTGAAAAATATTTGAAGGATAATAAATGCAATAACCTCTATGTGTCGCAAACATATGCTCAGATATTTGTTCTTGGACAAAGCTAGTTCCTTAAAGCTTACAGTTTTCCTGAAGCTGTGCTCTCGAAAAACTGTTCACTTCTCTGAACAGATAATGTCCACGGACAAATATCTGAGCATATTTTTGTGCCAAATGGAGGCTTTTGTTTATTCATCCCACAAATAACCTGTATCCCAAGTGCACATGTACTGGCATACAGGTATGACTGAGTCTAGTTTTAAATTGTGTTATTGAATCTGCAGATAAATATAGCCTAGCCCATCACTATGTGTTGGGACAGACCGTTAAGGTGGAACAACATAGTAATTGAACTATGCAAAGAATTCATAATTAGGGAACTTGCACTAGACATGTACATGTCCACATTAAAAAATGTTTAGCTCCACTTTAATTAAGTAGTTTAGTTTTACCTGAGATCTGCATTGGACAAGTTCCCTGTGATTTACTGTTTACCTGCTACACTGTTTTATGGTTATCCCCATCAAGAAAAGTCGAATCATCCCCTCTTTTTTTAGTTTTAAATATCATTTGGATACAATGTACAAGGTATTGACTACCACTGACAGCATGACAGTGATTTTTAAAACGTTTATATGAGTTACTCCCCCTTTGCTCATTTGGATTATTTTGTTCATCATCAATTGATTTAGGTAAGTAGAATATAGTTTTGGATTGAATAAAAAAATACCATTGCTAGTATTCTTTGGTAGTTAATTGTCTTGGTTTTCTTAGAAAACACAGACTACAAACACAGACTTGCAGAGTGTTGTATAATTATTTAGTTATTCTGACTTGCCTGTTAAGCAATGGCACAGACAGGGCCCAACCAGCTGCAAAATCAGGAAATGTGAACTGCGATGGATCTTCATAGAAAGCAAAGTGATGGATGATTGCAGCCTGCTGATCTTGTATTGCATGCCCAAGAAACAGCTCCTGACAATGAATAAGAAAGATTGTGATTAGGAATTTTCAGTAAAATTAGTCATGACTTTTTTCCAGTTGAGGAAAGAGATACATGAACAAACGAGCAAACAAATAAGGGAACACCAAAAAACAAAAAGTTGTAACAAACAAGACCAAAAAAATTCAGACTAAAGAATGAAAGGTTGATTAACACCAAGACATAAGAGCTGAGGACAAACAGGGCAGAGGAGGTGGGTAGGTGCAAGATGAGAGAGAACAGGAGGGCAATGGTCAAGGGAGGAAGTGGAGAGAATAGGGAGGTCAGTGAAAGAGACAGGGTGAGGAGAGAGGGAAAGAAACACTCCCAACTGCAGAAGCTACTTCAGGTGTCTGCTCCTATTCCTGCTTTTCATACATAACCACTGGTACTAGGTTTAAATTTAAGGTGCTTTTCTAGAGATGGTCACCTCCATTATTCACTATATTGGCATAGTTAAGTGAATTATAAAAATCTTAAGAGAACTAAATAATTAAATTAGCATCATAGTCTAGGCTTCCGTTTTGTTGCATTTTGTATGCATTGCATACCAATGACACTAAACAATGAGTTATTGCTAATTTACAGTTTGGGAAGCTGAGCATAAACCACACGGTCATTAACACAACATTCATCATTCTGACTGAGAAAAACTCAACATTTTATACAACAAACCTTTCTTGCATCATAATTATTTAAAACTTTTACAAGTCCTGGTAGATTTATAATGGTCTCGTCCTCACAGAAAAATATCCACCTTTTCTTGTCACCATAATCCTCAACCAAGCTACAAATGAAGAGAAACCCATCTGTTATTCCATAACAGAACACATTTATTAAGTTGCTAAAAATGTGAAAGTATTTCTAGCATGCATTGGAAATTCCTGAACATTTGGAGTCCCTACATCATGGCATCAAAATGTTCTCCTTCTTGCAACATCAGGTCTCACCTGTTTATAATGGGGAGAATTGTCCATGCTCCAAAAGGAGCCCATTCCTCATGCATCATCTTGACTTCTAAAAGATCCTAGAAAAATATGACCCATGAATGGAATACACCAATGATAAGATTTGGTACATAACATGTTGTGACAGGTTAAGTAGATGCAACTAGTCAAGTGGTCCATACACCCATAGCCATCCCACTTTCAGTAGCAGTAAGTGACTAGGGGTATTTCTACTCTTTTCTGGATGCAGTGCTAGTCCATCGCAGGTTTACCCCCAGCATTAAATTAGATTGCACCCATTTACACATTTGGGTGGAGAGAGGCAGAGTGAAGTGTATAGTCCAAAATCATGATAAAGTGACCCCAGCCTGGGATTGGACCTAGTCTGCTCAACTACTAGCCATTGGGTCACTATGCCTTCACAAAACAGAGATTTGTGTTTTTACTGGGTCTTGCGCCCCTTGTGCAGGGAGGACACTAGTTAACCTAGTACCCCTTAGACACCTGGGATCCATAGGATAATATTGGAAGAACTTGCAAAAGGGCAACCTTGGCAGGGGTGAGTATGTCTCTGTCAGTTAGTAGTTGGGTCCGGGTCGCACTAGAACATCAAACATGCTGATCTAATGTGTCTACTATCAATATTTGGAACTTGCAATTTTCTGCAAATTTTTTTCCACCAAGTGGAAATATTTAAATTTCCTCTAGTGCAACCCATCCCTTAGTAATATATTTACTGATTTCATACTGGTACCTTTTCTCCCATTTTCTCTGCCTGTTCACTGAGGGCTTGTTTAAGAGCTTTTGCTTTTTTCACATGAAATGCATTGTGTTGACTTCTAACAATTATGACAATGTCCTTTAATCCTAAAGAACACATTAAGAATGGTATAATTTTAATAATATTTTTTCATTACAGAGAATTATAATAAATTATTGCAAAAAATAGGTATGAACCACATCAATTCCGCAACTTTTAGCTTTAGAAGACAGTACATATACAGTTGACAGAATAACGTCATAATGAGATCATGTCCAAAATTCCTTGTATGTTACTCTTATACTGTAAGAAGAAAATATGCTCATTACTAGTCAGATAATATCTTTCAGTTGATAAGTAGGGCTCTTTAAATGTTATTTATTAAAAAGAATATCGTCACTAGTTTCATCATAAACCATAAAAAGATATCAGAGTTACTAATACCGGTAACATTGGCATAATAATATTATTAATATTTTAGAATATTGAGAGGAGAGTCATATTATAGTATTGTTCCTTTACCTATGGAAGAAATCTCTGTGTCATTTTCAACGTTTGAATCCTGATAAAGAAATGAAAGGACAACACAGGTGTATAAATTGACATAAATTTGCAAGGTGATGATATACTAGTTAATTGATTCCCTTTTAATAACAGAAAATTAGTTTGTAATTTAACTCAAAGAAATTGCCATTTACCAGACCAGAAGTCTCCTTCACCAGCCCATGACACATGGATATACATCATTGCTAGCCCTGACTTATAGGTTTTAAAAGGATTCATCAAAATATTTTTGTATAATTTCTCAAGTTGTTCTGGATGCTAAGAAGGCCTGGATAAACTTCAGTGAGATGTTCACTTAAGCTTATGCAAAATTATTTTATATTCACTATTTCGAGGGTAAACTTTGCCATCTCTTGCTTTAACAAAATTATGGACTTAACAGTCTTGTCTTGATGAAGGGCACGCATATAATCTTTGGCAACCTGCCAAGCAAAAAGTGCAACAAACAGTATTGCTGTATAGTTGGAGTCATGTAACATGGATTCTTATTGGTTGATTAATGGCAGGCAACAGTATTATTGCTGCTTGCTCTAAAAGAATACTTTGACTTCTCCTTGACTTCTAACTTCAGCTATATATCAAAACTCTTAATACCGGTTGCCTGGGAAATACTGGGTATTTACATTATTCTTGTCAAGCCAAAACTAACTTTTTCCCTCCGGACAAGCAATTAAGTGTAAACTGCTATATTCTGTAAAATATAATACTGAGAAGAATCCACTGTGACTATATTGCTCTGGGCTAAGAGGTCTATCATTACATTTGTACAAGAACTTATCTCATTACACGTTGGCCCTGTAAAATTAGGTACACGTTGCTCATGGTGCTTATTTAATTATTGACTCAGTGGGAGGTCTGGACGGGGATATTCTTAGCTCGACCTTATTATTGATGTAGCTTAGCGAGGTCAGGTTCATGCAGACCAGCCAACAATCAAGAATATATTTTTCCGCCAAGGAACCGGCATGAACGATATTTATCTACAAAAAAACGTTCGCACGCAGTACAGTCAGGTGCAGTATTAATAGTCAACTTGTGTTTTACGCTGATAACTATAATATTTACATTGCATTAATAGTGATAAATGAATATTTACACTATCCATATTTCGTTGGGGCAATTAAACAAAGGATATCAATTTCACACATTGACTGGACATATGCCCTAAAAAATACGTTCACGCAAAAAGTAAGGAAATTCAGTTACGTTGACGTAATAGGAAATGGCGATATGAGCTTAAATAGGAATTAACTCAAGCACAAAATGAAAAATCCGGCATACCACAACAGCGCCAAATTCGAATCTTGACTGAGGGTCATCAGGTCCAAATTCTACGAAATCGCTTGCAAGAAGCGGCACTAAAACAAAACAAAAACGCAAGCACTCTTTAACACAGAACGTTCCTTAAAGAAAAAAGAAAACCAATGAGTACCAACCAAAAAGAATAACTGAAAACAAAGGCTGAAAGAAGCTTTTCATTCTGTTTGATGATCTCTTTTCCCACGAAATCATCGAGATGAATGAGCGTAGAGAGAGGAGACTGAGAACTAGTCCCTTTGTTATTGTATCGCGGGCTCAGAGAAGGTTCAAAATGGCGGTGTTTGAGGAAGATGAAGACATAAAAGTCTTGGTAAGAATTTGACACAGATGGGAGTTGTTGCGAACTTTATCTTTAGGTAGCTGTTAATATGATTTTCAATTTAACCGTTTTGTTTCTGTTATGGATAAAGAGACTAGAATTTGAGTGGTTGCTAAAGGAACATGTACCCAAAGTTCTGACCCAGCTGGGAACCATTTTACAGGTAAAACATTGTTTGCTACACCAATAACGTGCTTGGTTTTGCACACTACACTTCATTGACTCAAAAGTTTTGCGAGTGAAGATGTAAAATATTTTCTTGTGTTTCTACGAATTTCCCTCGTTGTCTGAGTAATTATTGACGTCTATCAATATGTTTAGCCACAGATAGGGAGGCTAAGCCTAGACAGGACATTGGGTATTTATTCAAATGTCTTACTCTAAAACTTGTGAAAAGAGTCTTTAGTAGAGATCATTGAAATATATTAGTATATCTACCAGCTAGGCAGATATAGCAATATATATACTTGCCAACTCTCATGCTTTGAGTATGAGTCTCGCATCTGTAGATCTAAAACTTCCATCTCAGACTGGCTCATGGTTATGCGCTAAATTCTCACACCTGATTGAAACATGTGAGTGGTTGCATCTTTGCTTGACACAATTACCAAAAATATGTAAAATCAAGGTGGCATTTAATGATATGCATCCTGAGACTGTGACTGGGAAATGTCATGGCTGTTTCTGTTCTTGTATGCAAATTTGGTCAAAACATCACAGTTGCCTTTAGAAATTGGCCACGTCAGTCCAAAACTTTCCGATCTTGGTGGTATAGCACTAAAGTCATGATTGGAAGACTTTAGACATCTTCAGATGTCTTTGGGTATGCTTGTGTCATCTTAAAAAACCTGGTGCTTCCGGAATAGTAATCTCATGCCAATAACTCAGGAAAAGTTGGCAGGTGTAACACTTCGGTAGTGCTTTTTAGTTTTGAGTACATTATTTCATAACCAATTCACTGTCTAGAAAATCACAAGAGAGAAGATAGGAAATATTTTCTTGTTTTTGCATGATTTCCCCCATTATCTATTAAGGTGATTGACACCTATCAATATGCTTGGCCACAGAGGATGGAGGCTAGGCATATGCAGGGCATCAGAACCTAGCTGAGACTCTTTGTTTAAATGCCACTTGACACTTGTGGATGGTTAAAAGAGTCTTTAAAAGTCATTGAGATCTTTTGGTAAATCTACCAGGCAGATAACAGTTAAATCTTGTTAAAGGGGACAACTTCTGGGCCGTCATTTGGTGTCTGAAATAGCAAGAGTCTGCAATAGTGGGGTGTGATGAAAATGACCCAATTGATCAATATACTCTTTCAAGATGTCCAGTTTCTGTCAATTTGTTGTACACATTTACTTAAACATTTCAAGACTGCAGAATAACAATTGTGTCATTCAATGTGTCTAAGTTGTCCATTGTAATGAGAGAAAAAAAAATATTAGCTGGGACTAGATGTACATCAAGTCTCCATAGTAAAACTATAATAGTGGAAGTTATTTCCATAATTGTAATTTTGACTAGGATGTAACCTTTGTCTGTAATAGTGTGGTGTCTGAAATAACAGGGAGTCCTTAAGGTGAGAATTGAGACAGTATTGCAATAAAGTTGAGATGGTGAGACCCAAGAAATCAGATGAAGATTCTGTGAGATTCATATTTTTTGAAGGCTTACAACGTACCTGTCTCTATCATAAACTTCCCATGGAGCTTAATATAGATAGATACGATAGCTCAAGTTATGTTTGATTAATTCTATATAACTGTGGATATTCCCCCCACCTACATTCCAAAATAAGCCCACCCAATCATTAGACACAAAATTCCTTATTTCAGCAAGAAGCCCTCTTAAAGTGAATAAAGTTTTTGATCATTAAGTTCCATACCATTGGGACTGAAAATAAAATTTATTATCGAAAATTGTTCAAATCATAAATGGTAAGTAACATCTCGTTCGGTTGGTTCGCTGATTTTGCGCAATAATTAATCCTTACATGTATTATTATTCAAAGGTTATCCTAACCAGTTTATTCTGATAATTGGCTAGCAGCCACCGGAACTTGTTTTGTTTTTATTTTGAAGGAATGCTCAAAATGTTTGAAACTCTCAAGTATACCATCAAAAACAGCCACAGGTGAATTACAAGGTGAGGATAACATAACTGAGTTATTCACTGATAGGGTAGGTTATACGAAGCTAAGTGAACAGTAACAAGAGAACAGGACTCTGTTGAAGTTTTTCAGTTTTATTGGCAGCTGCGTACATAAAGATCTATGATCATATTCCTTGACTCTTTTGTTTTGCCTGCCTGTTGTGACCTCATGAATCCCAATGCTAAAACCTAGTGTTTATTTTTGTATTCTTTCATAGATCAGATTGCTATTAATGATGTGTAGTGCCATCCTTACCTCAACCCTCCAGAAATTATTTATTTGTTTATTTATTTATCTCTTTGCATTTCTTTATTTTGTTGGTCACAGAGTAAATAAATAAATGTAGAAAGTCGATTTTTGGACAAGGTTTCAAAGTGTTGTTCTGACAGCAAATAAAGTTTAATAGACATTTACAGAGACATTTACAGTTTTCAAATCTAATGCACAATACTTGGATAAAAAACTTCTTTCCCAAGGTTTACTACTCAGAAATTTTGTGTAATGCAAAAAAATTACAAAGTAATATATTAGGAGTTAATATTAATATTAGGGAAGTATGACATGCATAATATTCCTGGAATTTTAGGAGAAGTGAAGCCTCAAGATTACTTCATGCTTTCTACCCCAAAGTAAGTTAAAAAAGCACTAGAGAAGCATATTTCATGGTTCTATAGAGTTATAGCAAACAAGTGGAAGTAAATGTGACTTTCAAGGAAGAGGTTTTCTGCCAGTGCTCCAAATTCTTGTACCAAACTTTCATTATTTAGACAAACAGTTCTACTGAACTTGTTTCCTTAACACTATGGTATGTTATTGTAAAATATTTGGTAAGTCCAGAGATTTCATTAGCTTGGTATAGTGTGTCTCCGACAGGAAGACAATTGGCTTTCACAGGTAGGCCAAATGTTTTGCACTGGATCTCACTGTAGGTATAAAACTATCCTCCATGTGATGATGTAAGTTACTCTGAAAATCAACCTTTTTGAATTCATAACACAGTCATTTTACCAGTGATTTGTTGCAGAAACCTGAGAAAACTCTGGCAGGTACCTACCTGCAATTGGCTGACATCTCATCTAGAAAGGGGAGGTAAAAATACCTTTACCCTTAGTTGATTTATGGTACAGAAACACCTGATTCAGTTAAACTTCAACACTGAGGAATTATCAGACTCCAATAATTCTATGATTCGAACAGACTTTGTCTTTACAGGTCTTTCATACAGGGAATAAAATGTTAAGTAATTTCTGGGAAATAGTTTTATTATGATAATTTATTGCATTTGTGTTGTATTGCAGCAGTGATACCCTTAAAGGTTATGTTGCTGTGGAAGGAGAAAATATTTCAAAAGCGGTAATCTAGCTGTTGTGAGAACATATTCGTATTCTTGTCTTCATTATTTCTTGAAAACGAAACACAAATAAACAAATACAACATTATGGAATAATGTTTTTTAATTCAAAACATGCCATTCTACAGAGAAATGAGCTAGATCCTGCCAAAAACAGAAATCGACCCAAAAAGCGATATAATCCCTATTTGTGCAAAATCTTGAAATAAATAAATTGCAATTTTAATATCAACATTTAAGCTGTAACAAGTGCCTGTCATGTACTTGAGAGAGAACCTGATGTTATAGATCAACAAAGAATTTTTTACCAAGTTTCTTTTAAACAAATTGAGGCAAAGGATAACTCAAAAGAAGACTGTTTTTCCTCTTTTTAGGACCTAAAATTCAAGCTTCCTAAAGTCTCTAGCTCAGGTTTTCGTGTCTTCATAAGAGAACATCTGCCATGGAAGCTAAAACAGGTATCCATGTAGAACAATAATGATACATTTATGTCTTTGAAATTCCATTCATTCCATTAATTATTCCATTATTCAAAGGGCAAAATGTTATTAACTGCAATGACATGGTAAATTTTGAGAGTTTGATTGAGCTTGAGCAACAGGTACTTGTGCTATTAATTATATTTATTTGCTTTAAGGTATGTAAATATTGGTTTTTAATTTATAACTGTTTTTAGATTCAAGATGCCATAAACTACTTGCAACTTGCCTTAGAGAAAGTTGAGGAAACTAAAGCAAACTGCAATTTGTCTTCCAGCCGAGATGTCAGTAAGGTAACAGGAAAACTCCTGGCACATCTGTTTTTTCAAAAATGGGTAAACATCTTTGGTAAAGTAGTGTAGATATGACAGTCTTGGAAACTATCACTTTCTATGAGTTAATTTTTAGGAGAGTACTTGAACTGGCAAAAACTTAATATCTGTTCCGCTGGCACTACAAGAACAGATGGTGATGACTATTACGATTATGATAATGATGACAATGATGGTTTCCTATAACTAATGGTAATTAAAATTTTGTCCACCAAGTCCAGCCAAACATAGTTATTCAATTTCAGTGCAGCATGCTTAAATGTTGGTGGGCACAATATGTTTGGTCACACTGTTGCACCATGTGACATCTTGCAATATGTTACAATAACATGACTGAGCATGTTGTGAACAACAATGTTGCAGCATGTTGGGTTAAATTTGTTTTTGGGCATTTGGCAGGGGGTTTACACACAGTAGGCTATGTAAAGTTATCTTGTTGACATTTTCCATTAGGATGTGGAAGAAATAACAAGTTTTTTGACCAAAGGGAAATCAAGATTATCTTTGCCTGATAAGACACCTGTGTTAGATATGTTAACATCAGGAGACCAGGTAAATCTTGCTTTGTTGATTCAAAAATAGACAATTGTACAATTGAGGAAGTTCAAATCAAATTTTTTGTGTTTTTGTTTTCTATTCATTTTACATTAAACTTTTATTATATGTTGGGCATAACCAGGGTCCAATTAAATAAAATGGGATTTTGCTACTGACAGGTTTTTGACAATGTCATTTGAATTGTGCTATAAAAGATGTTTTAGACCTAGAAAGGGTAATTTATATGTTGACTTCAAGGGTTAATAGTTTAGTCAGTCTCTCTCAGTAATTATAAATTTAAACAGCTCATTAATAAGTGCAATTATTTTCTTAATTTTGTTAATATGAATGTGCTCTAAACATATCAGATTCCTTTTCTTTTTCTTCCAACTCTCTTTCCGTTCTAGTTTGTTTAACTTTGGACATGACTATATGCCTAGTTAGCTCCCAATCTGTGCAATTTTTCTGGTCTGTAATATTAGGGTCGCATTGTTTTTTTTAACTATTTTAAGTTGAGTAATTTATCTCTTATTAACCATGTTTTTCTGGGCTGTTCTGGAAGAATATCAGCCCTCGGTCTCGTCTGTACAGCCCCTGCTATGCTTGTTTTATACTGTCAAGACCTCACTCCATTATTTTCTCAGTATGGCCCTTACACTTGGCTAATAAGATATATGTATATACCAGGCTCAACAACAATGATGTTGTTTATTCCCAGGTCCTGTGTTTAAATACCTAATGTTAATTTCTTTTAGCGGGTGTTTATGCCTGGTCTGCCAGATGATGTTGTTGCATACTTCTGTGTGAACAATGACAAACTTGTTCTGTCAATCTACACTTTAACAACACTTCCTGTGCCACCTCAAAGCTCAGTAAGTTTATTTCATCATTACCTTGCTGTAACTGTTTGGTTGCTTGAATACTTGAAATTTTTTGAGATTATTTAATAAGCTGTTTGAATAATATTATGTAATAAAATATTGAGATTGAAAACTTGTTAATAAGAAATTCCATAATATATGAAATAGTCACTAGATAAGTGTTCTCCATAAATGTTACACACAGAAGGGAAACATCAAGAAGAAAGACAATTAAGTACACTAATTGGGTGTGTGCATGGCTTGCATGCCCAATTACAGGTATCCAATTACAGGTATCCAATTACAGGTATCCAATTACCTAAATTAGCCTTTGGATATTTGGTAATTAGTAACCACATGACCATGCATCAATAATATGTGAAAATAGATGCACAGAGAACCAATCACAATTGAGAATTTTTTTATAGATATTATTATAAGAATAATAATTTATAATAATTAATAATTATAATTTGTTGTGGTTCTTTTCTATCTAGAAGCAGCCTCAGGAGAATGACCCTGTTGGACAAACCTTGTAAGGGACTTTTTAATCAAGTTCATTTTAATTTGTTAACCGAGAGTGTTGATTATTAGATTTAAGATATTAATTTAGCTACTCTCAGGCTCTCTTATTGGCAAAAATATGATTGTGGAAGCATGCGAAAAAATAGTGTGCCCCTTCAATGTTTTTTTTTTGTCTTTTCAAATGACTTTTTTCCTTCTTCAATCTACTTATTGTTCATGAGAATCTTCAAGCTGAATTTATATATTAGTATTATGTATAAACTATTATTTTTCAAGAAATTATGTGTCAGGAGATCAGTCTTCCAATTTTTGGAATAAACTCCCTGGAGAGTGAAACATGTCACTGCAAACAAGTTTTCTAGCATGTTTCTGGTGATTTCCATTTAGTAAGTGTTCTTTTCTAATCACGCATTCAGTCAAATACAGCAATGCCTCTTTCCTGACTATATCCTTATTTTCAATAATTTATTAATAGATGGTTGTCATCCAGCTAGTTTAGCTTTTTAGTTATTTTAGAGGACCAGCGACTGTTTGTATTTTTAATTCACATATTGTTTAATTAGCTATTTACCAGTACAAATTAACCTTATTGCTGTTGTTGTTGGTGTTGTTGCATGCAGTGAATACAACAACAAATGGATGGAAATCACAAGTCACTTTGAGGTAAAGTGAGCCTTAGACAGCAGCTAGTAATCAAGCCTTAGTAACATACTGTTATTGTTGTTATTACTGGTAATTATCACTTTTGTAATATTTCACTCTATATTTTGCAGGTTGATTGTTCAATTCCAAGGCTCAGTGATTCAGTATTGCTCATTGGAGCAGCACTGAGATTGTGCCAACAGCTGAAAGATAAGGTAGGAATTTGGAAAAAGTTAATATATAAATTAAATGACAAAATGCAATAATTTTTAGTCAACTTCCAATAACAATATTTGTTATATACCACACAAGTGAATAGTGTTTTTCGTGCACGCTGATTGGCTGGCTAGCTTGGAGGTGATTAGTCAAGTACTATTCACCTCCGAGCAGCTGAAGAAAAATAAAATGGCTTTCTGTGTCAAATAAAGTTACTCTTAAACAAGTTAAGTTAAACTGAGTTACTCTTTCAGTCCACTAGTTATTCAGCTTGTGTGGTTTATACGGTGAAATTGGTAGATATTTACCTCCACTTCGGTGAATAATTGTTAATTATTATTTGTTGAAATAGTTTAGATTTAATTCCATTGTTTGGAATTCATTATCAATGCTATAATTTATTTAATGATAAGTCCATTGCTAACAGAATTTTGTTTTACTTTTAGTTTGCAGTTTTTTCTGTGCTTGTCACAAGATGACCAAGTCATTAATATTACTATTTAGAATACTGGATTTTTAGTCATTGTATTTTATATTGATCAAGTAGATAAATTATTATAATTTTTTAATTAATTTCTAAGTTTAACTGACTGAGAGTGGATTAGTCAAATAAAGGAGGATATACTGTGAGCAAAATATGAGCATGTCACTCAAATTATAACAGTGCATCATTTTTATGATTTCCTTGTGTTTTGGAAACTGAAAGTGGATTTCAAATCTCTTGAATTAAATGTAAAATCATTTTTGTCCTTAAGCAAGTGAGTTCCTGGACTTGACACTTAATTTTTACACCACTTTCCACTTTAGAAAGTTGATTTCAAATTTTACTTTCCATTTTGAAATTTTGCTCTACAAAATGGATTGCTTCATCGTAACTGTTCTGGATACTTCAATATGTCAGATTGGTAAATTTTAGATTCATGTAAACTCATACTTTTGAAGATGAAAATCCTTGTTGTATGGCATCATCTGATTATTTTTTAAACACGCATTTTTTACTTGTAATGTTATACTGGTAAGCCCTTTTAGTGTAAAAGTTACTTTCCAGCAAAGCCCAAAATGTATATTCCAGATCGGGTAAGAATTTTGGTTCATTTTTTATCTTTTAACTTCCAAGAAGTAAATTTACTTTCCAGTGGAAAGTGGGTAAGTGTCAGTGTCAAGTTTTGAGGTCCATTCTAGCAAATAAGTTCCATTCCCTTTCTGAATACTCACACAGCTTGTTTAAGGACGTTCGCGCGGAAATTTTCTACTCGATAGATTTTTTTTAAACTTCTACTGCGAAGAGATAATGACTTGCTTGTTTCAGAAATGAAATAAAAATTGGGGGTCACCGATTTCGTTTCATGCACGCTCGATGCATGACGTGGCGTGTGAATTTTGTGCGCAGTAAGGATGCGCAGAAACAATTAGCGCGAACGTCCTTAAATATGTTGTATTAAAAGATTTTTATTAGTTTCGTATTTATTGCTCCAGTTCTTTACACTTTTATCATTCAGCTCATTTAAGACTCTTCTTTAAAGACAGTTCAATATACTGTAAAAAATGTGCATGGAATTTGATTTCTTTTACAAATTTTGTGGCTTTTTCATAGAAATTATTCTCGAAAACCCTCTAGTTGATTTTTTTTTTTAAATGTTTGTGTTGAAAACTAATTCAAGTTACAAATATCTTAAACTAACTTAGGTTTGAAACTGTGTACTTGTCCCATAAAGAAAGCTGTGAAATAGTGTAACTGTTAGAAGTATGGAGTGACTTTGTTTTAAATTATACTGTATGCTTTTCCAGAAAGTATCCACAGCCTCTCACTGAATGTTTGATGCCTTGTTATGTTACATATAACCTCCCAAAACACCACCCCTCCAGAAAATCTAGTTTGGGCCTTGTCTTTCTTTTAAAAACTTTGGCAAGAGGAATGTAGCTTTATGAAGATCACAGGGTAAGAATATTTTTTGATGTAGCAGAAGGATTGCTGCAGGGCTGTTTTCAGAAATCTTTTAAAGATTCTTGAAAGCTTGATAAAACAAAGAGAAAGACTGGAATGTATTTAAACTTTCCTGTTTTGTTTTCTAAAAAATGTGAAACAAAGAACAAAACAAATGATAACAGAAACGAAGACAAGAAAAAAAAACAGGAAACAGATAAATTTTAACATTAGAATAGAATGGCATCTTGAAGCTAATACTAATCTAGAAGAACATAAACTGGTGACTTTCTGGGGGGGCACGTCTTTTGGAGACAGAATGTGATGTTTTTTTAGGGGAGCTGGGCAATTTTCTGCATCACGATGTTTTTTTCTCACTTTTAGCCAGTGAAAGATTATTTTTGGTGGGCAGTAGCTTGCTCAAGAATTTTTCTTTATGTCAAAAATAAAAGAAAATGATAGTAGAAAGCACTTGCTCGATTTGCATGAGATTTTTGTGCAGGAGTTCTATATTTATAAATTGCCCAGGTGCCCCTGTCTAGAAAATAATGGTCTGTTCCGTAGTATATGCTCTTCATTAGGGGTCATGCAATCAATTAATTTCGTGAAATTTAATTTTTGGGGAGGTAAAAAGTAACTTGGGAGATGCGTAAATAACTGCTGGGCAGGATTCTCAAAACATTACCAATGTCTCGTCCCCCCAAAGTAAGTTTAGCGCGTGATGTGTCCCCCCGCTTAGCCGAATTTCGTACTCAGTCTTCCGATGTAAACAAGATATTGGTGACAATGCTCGAAGGTCCTTGAAGTTCCTTGTCACCCTTTTCAGATCAGAATGTACTCTAAACTGGAGCGAACACCTTCGGTGGAACGTGTTTCGTCGCTTGCAGAGGTCGTGGAGATAATTTTGTCGTTTCTTTCAGCAAAAGCGCTTTTGTCGTGCGCTCAAGTTTGCCGTCTATGGCGAGACACTGCCAGACGAATTATTCGCTCTCGACAAAGATTAGGGTGGCTAAGTTTTGTGGCCCATCATGAAATTCATGGCACTCCATGCACGTCCAAGGTAAGGGAAGTTGCATGAAACTATGTCATTGTACAGTAAGGAAGCTATCACACGAAATATCCCGCAATACCAGAAATAAGATGATAGCTGAAGCTAAAACTACAACCTTAGAATCTCAAGGCCTTTGATTGTAATCGTATTTGCATTCATTTGTTGAGTTACGTTTAGTCGGTGTTACTTGGTTCTGAAAGTGTGATTAATTAACTTAGGTAATTCCTTTTGGGACCAAAAACAACTAAGAAGTTCCTCTGGGAAATGGAACCTTTTAAAGAAGGAAAGCGGACATCCAGTTGCATAATGGTTATAGTAAGGTTTTGATAATGCTTGCCGTCATTTTCGTCACATTCTGCTTTTGAACAGCAGTATGTTTCTCAGAGGTAACAAGGTCTGAGTGTGCTGCTGAAGGCCATGCAGCCCCTCTCCTTTCCTCCTCATTGAAACGGCACAAATAATAATAATTCATTGAGTTCAAAGTATTTTCCTGTCTCTTGCAAAAATTAAAATTTTCAAATGATATGAAAAACTAAACTTAATGTGCAAAAATTATGAAAAATATATGAACACTGTTTGCTCCCAAAAAGACATGTATTCCTGTTGAGCTACCAGTTTTTCTGAAGAAGGAAAAACAATAAAAAGTAAATATACTTGCCCATTAAGTTACTTAGAAGTAAACAATTGCTATAAATTATGCACCTGACTGAAAACGTGCACTGAAGGATCGGGTTTCAAGAAGTGTATACATGTGTATTTGTTCTGTCCAGATGGAACCACATGGAAAGCAAAACAGTGCACAAATATCAATGCATAACAGACTGACAGTATTGATTTTGTAGACAAACCTTTCATTCAATACATACCTGCTGTATAAGCTACATAACACTTTTCTGTAATTTATATTTTTGCAAGATAGCTCAACAAAGCACATGCCAATTGATTGACACAAAGTATGCTTTTTTTGAAGCAAACTCAAACTAATCAGTTCTATTTATGTCCAACTCCTTGAACATTTTACATTGAGTTACTTATAATAATTATTGTTGCATGCTGCCTAATCAAAAGTTCGAGTGTTAGAAATGTCTTGAACTTGTTCCTTGTGCATTGTCAAATAGAAAAGTTTACATTTTCTGCATTCCTGTCGTCTCACTATATGCAAACACAAGTGTATGTTTAGGGGATTGAATAAGGGGACTGGCTAAGGTAAGAGTTTTCAGTACAGCTGTTCTGAGAAGGCTCCATGCACTTCTTTGCAAGCTCAACAAGATTGGCTCAGAAAACATCAGAACAAACAACAGAAACAATGAACCTAAAAATGTATAATTTTTATAGAGGTGTGTGAACCAGAGAGTGGATGAACTTACATGTTCTGTACAGGTGTATTGTTTCTGGTTGCAAATTCTCTTCCTTTTGGGGAGGGGGTTAATACAGGGGGCTCCCCCCTAGGTCCAACCCCTTACCTTTTATAGACCATTTTGACAGAAAAAGTATCCGTTTTGTTTACCTTTAATTGCAAAAAGGTATACCTTTCATATCCTTTCACTAACTTTCATAACTGGAATTGTGAATAAAATGGTCAAAAGGGAAGACTCTTAGTCATTTACATGTAGTGCTTAATAAATGAAATGATACAGCCATAAGGTACATCTTTTCAAAATATTTTAATTACCGGTTAAAGGCCGCTCTAAAATAAGTAAATGACAGATTTCCTTACCCCTTTCATATACCTCAACTTGTGAAACTAGTACCCTTTTATATACTTGAAGCCTGAAAAAAGGTTGCTCTTTCTGGCAGAGCTTCTGTGCATAGATAGGAGAAATCTCCCTCTAACATTTCTTGAACACTTTCTGGATAATTTCTTTAACTTGATATAGACATAAAAACAAAGTTGTTACTTTTTCAATTTTGCCTATTCCAACTGGTTAAAAGAGTTTCATTTTTTCCTAGCTTTCTATGGAGATCCTAGGCCGAAGAGTTGTCGAGTTTTTGGATGAGATACCTCTGGTTCCAGCTGCTTGTATCCTCTTAGTGAGTAGATGTACAGAATATGCTGATGCCAAGAAAGATGAAATAAAAGGCCTGGTGACGGCAGTGAAAAGCTGCTTACCTAATTCATGTCCACTTATTGGATGTGTTGGAGCAGGAGTTATTGGTACAGGAGAAGGTGGATTTTCGGAAGAAGTAGAAATGGCTGAAGGTGTTGCCTTGATGCTCATGCCGCGAATAGAAGGTGTGTCAGCCGAGGTGATCAACTTGAACCTAACAGAGGTTAAGAACAACAGAACATTTAAATCTCGTTGGGAGAAATCTTTGAGAATTCCTACTGATGGAACAGTCAAGTGTGCCTTCCTTTTGGCCAAAGGGGACACTTATCATCTTGACGTTATAGGAAAAGTGGCAACTGGAATTTGGCAGGTAAAAATTAACCAGTTGGTGTCCTTACATATTTTGTTGTACTCTGGATTATGTAGTTTGGGTTTCAGTGCAGGTCAGTGTCACTGAATTGTTTTCTTGGGTAAGATACTTACCCTTATGCAACCTGCAAATAACAGTCGGTCGTGAGTCATGGTGCCTCTCTCCATCAAACCTGAATCCCAGGCTTTGCCTTTGTTGTCATTGTGAAGGAGAAAGAGCCTGGGATTGCTGCAACAGGTATATATATGCCTGTTGCAATTCTTTTTTTTACCATTCCCACATAATGTAAGTTTGGCATCAGTGTCATGAGGTTAGTTAGTATTTCGACATTTGCAACCTTGACATGCAGGTGTTTTAAAATACTAGTTATTAGGTTTTTAAAGGCCTGTTATGGACCTACAGGCATTACAGTAGAACAATGCCCTAGTTTTAGCCAATCAGAGTAAGCATTTATTCTGCTACAAATGAAAGTCATTTAGTAATAAGATTTTTTAAAATCTATATTCTTAAACTTTCCGAAAAATATGATGCCTGCGATTAAAGTAACTTTCAACATACTTGACAATTTTCAACTGTGTATACTATAGTTTTATTGGACATTATGTTAAGTGATATTCACTAATTAAAACAGACTGATTGACTGTATGACTGATTTAGGTTTGCAACATTGATGAAGATGATAAGTCAAATGTGGTAATAATTGGTGGACTTGTTGAATCATTCTTAATGGTGGACAATGAAGTAAGGAATGCAGGTGTTGTGGGCCTTGCTATATCAGGCAATGTGGAAGCCATTTCCATGGTTCATCATGGAGAAACTGCTGAAGGGGTTCAGCAAAGTCTGAAGCAGCTGAGAAAGTCTGGAATTTCATGTGAAAAGAATACAACTTGTTTCATGGTATCCTGTGTTGGTCGGGGCGAGAAGTTCTACAATGCAAAGAACGTTGAGACTGGAATTTTCCGACAGGAATTTCCTGGTATTCCTGTAGTGGGTTTTTTTGGCAATGGAGAGCTGGGTTTGGATCTTCATTCTTGTGAGGGAAAGCTTGAGCGAGATGGTCACTTTTTGCATTCATACTCATCAGTATTTTGCTTGTGTTCCCTGTCACCGCAATCTAATGACAGTTCATTTGAGGAGGGCACAGTCGCTTCTCATCCAAAGGCATCTGATGTGAAAATGAAGCCATCCTCAACTCATTTCGTATGACTCAACAACAAAGTCTTCAACTGATTGTTTGAAATCTGTTGATATTCATGTGATGTTTAAGGTAATTTTAAAAGGTTATAAAAAAAAATCAGATGTCTTAAGCCCATGTACAAACTATTATAATAATAGACCAGTACCAAATTGTTATTAAGGGTACAATCCATTTAATAAGTCTGATTATAATTTCTAGTCTATCCAAACCATTGCCAAATGGCATGGCGCGGAATGATAACTAAAATTATGATTGGCTGTGGGTGCCCATTCTAATGCTAAGTCTTTAAAGTGCAACTAACCCCCAACTTTTTTTCCTTTAATGAAATCTCTTAGTTTTTCATATTAATTTACTTCAGTGAAAACATTATCTTGATTGATAAAATCCCCACATTTCTACAGCCGTTGAAAGATGTAATTCCTGTGCTCCGTGACCGAGCTTAGTGGGATCTGGGTTGGGCTTCTTGAAGGACATGGCTCAAAACACTTGAGACCTTTGATTGGGTTTCAAGCGTTGAGGAAATATTTAGAGTGTATGTGCTTCATATTTTATCAGAAAGGGACAAGTCTTTTAAATGAAAGATATGTATCATCTAGCAATACAATTTGGAGTCTAGCTACAATTAGGACGACTACCATGTATAGATTCTTTTTTGAGTTTGAAGTGTGAGTTGCCAGTCGAGCCCGGCACACTTCACGTCACCAGCAACAATTTACTGGCTCATTTGGCTTATCTACTAATCTACATAAAACACTTCTTTTACTTTAACTGGACCCTTGATAGTTCACAACTGCAAGAGCATATTTTTCCATTAATCATTGAATTGATCAGAAAAATGAGGAGATTAAACACAAAGGGGTTAGTTGCACTTTGGTTGATCATAACAGTTTTTTGTTTTCTTGAGACTTACTGAACTAGGTGCGATATTTCAGGCTTGCAACTGTACTGTTTTAAATGGCTGTTTTTTAAAGTAACTCTCCACTGAACCTTCTATTGTGTTTAAGTCATAAATTAAGGTTGCACTGTTCAGTTGCATAGCAACAAATGTGACTCACCTTTTACCATAAATTGATCTATCTTAAAAACTAAGCCAGTGACTCCATACTTTTTTCCTTAAAGTCTTTTTTATTACAATTCTGCCCATGCATTCCGCCTTTGCTGTTTAGTAATTTTTTGCATCCAAAAAATAGGGTCACAGGATCAATATTAGCCTTGTGGTTAAGGATTTTTTTTGGATGCATTCTACATACAAATTAAAATCTTGACTTTGCAAGGTTGCCCGTTGTGTACACATGAAGGCGGTCCGCTGATCCATTAAGCCCACAATTCCGCATAAATAAACACAAATAGTGTTTTTCTTTTCCAGTTGTTGTTAGCAGCATAAGCTGTAGAAGAAGAGTTCCAAAGGTGAGACTGGTCAAGTAGAAAGAACCAATTAAAACAGCATCCTGAAGAGTTGATTTTTCCTGCTTTTTTTTAGTTGGATAGCCTGCGCAATCAATCTCAACATCAACGTCGCAATGTTTGTTTATGTTCCAGCGCAATGGTTTAAAAGAATGTTTTTTCCCTAGAAATTACCTGAAGGATCGATGTTTTCTAAACTAAAAATAACTGATAACACAAAGAGCTTACTAAACTTTAACTTTTTATGAAGTAGTCCTTGCGCCACCATGTTTGTTTTGATTTTTGCAAACTTTAATCTTGAGTGCTATCTCGCAACCCCTTGGGTGATTGCTTAATGCTTTGTACTGAAGTGCACGCTAGAGCCCAGGCGTCTTGTGGAAATATTACTGTTATGAACCACCTTCAATGGCTTGTTGTTGTTGCTTTTGTTTTAGGTGGCTAACAACAGTTTTGTGCATTTTCTAGTACTTATACTTTGATAGATTAAAACCAGTTCTCTTTATAATGTAGTATAAATGAATGGCCAAACATTGATGGGGACATATTGCTCATTAGATTGACATAACAGGTTACCATAACAGTGTGGGTAACCAAGTTCCTTTTTCCTTAATTAGTAGTATTAGTAATAATATCATGTTATCATAAAATCAAATTAATACTAATTTTCATGAACATAATTATGTTATCAGATTGCAAAATTAATGATTTTATATTGATTACTACATTATCATCATCATCATCATCATCATCATTATTTTTAGTGAATTTCTGTTTTGTAGTAGTCAGATATTTCACCTCTTGTAATTTAATGTCACTAAGTATGGTCTTGTTCTGGTCTGGTGTTTAATTTTATAGTATTTTTTTTCACCTTATGTATGTGTACTGGTAATCATTGTACATTTCAGAAAATATCAAAACCCACTCCAAGGAAGGTTAACAGAAATTTCATGGGGGAGGGCAGTGGGTTGAAAAACTAAATTTTTAAAGGGAACCCTTGAAGCACAAAGCTATACCGGAATTTCCAGAGGGATGAGGTGGGAGGACTTGAAACTGAAAAATCTTCCATGGGACTGACTGTCCTGTTGTTCAGGTCATATTAAAGTGGGAATGGTTCCACTATATGCAATGAAAGTGAAGCATTGAATTTAAAATGACCTGTATCTTTTTCATTTTACCAGTAAGTAGTTTTAATTAATGAAGAAGTCAGTTTAAAAGAACATGGTTTTTGTCCCTTGTCATCCTTAATTGGTGTTTCTTTGCAGTAAAAAAGCAATAATTAACCCTATCATATCAGTTGATTTAACCAGTGATAGAAACAATGGTATTACCAAAGGACTCTGTGGCACAAAAATCATTAATCATTTCGGTAGCTATAGTCTGTAATAAAATTAGCATTAAATTACTTTTTTGACCCCTTGCCTTTGAGCAGATATCTGGTTATTTTTTCCTTGTGATGTAAGATGGAAATGTTGAAAAACGGTTCTCCACTTACTATAATTATTAAAATGTATTAGAGACAGATAAAATAATATAAGTGTTCAATGTAAATAGGTTATGATGTTAATGGAGTTAATAAAGGTTGATCAGCTCTAATAAAGTTCCAAACATGGCTTATAGTACTTGTAGACCAGCTTCCTATGTTTGGCATATTCATTCCATTGCACCTACTGAAGAGTTTTTTACCCAAACTAGTGTGTGAAGAAAATTGAGTTCCCTTTGAAGAAATAAGTTGCATGACAACCACAAAGAGGTGAAAGGTAAACCAGCTAAATTGTGCGGGAGAATGTTCTGGTTGTTTTCGTTCATAAGGAGCACTTGGTTATAAGATGCACTTGCTGTAAACTTTTATAGATTAGTATATACCACACAAGTGAATAGTGGTTTTTGCGCACGCACATTGGCTAGCTCAGAGGTGATTAGCCAAGTACTATTCACCTCCAAGCAGCTGAAGAAAAATAAAATTGCTTCCTGTTTCAAATAAAGTTACTCTTAAACAAGTAAAGTTACTCTTTGGTCTGCTAGTTATTCAGCTTGTGTGGTATATACTAAAACAATTATTCACCTCAGTGTTGGTGAAAGTGGTGGGTATTTACATTGCCGCTTTGCGGCTTGGTAAATATCCACCACTATTCATTTCCACTTTGACAAATAATTGTTAATTATTGTGTCAAGTGTACCAACTGGAAATTACTTTAAATACTTGGTTAAAAGATGCAATTACAGGAATTTTTTATCACATTGAATTATTTTAGACTGGGGTGTTTAAGATGTTCTGTAATTTTTTTCAGTCAAATGTAGCCAGAGCATTGCCCTCAAATTTTGAATGTTCATCACAACTAAGCTTTTATCTGACTAGTGTGTTAATTTTTCATGCAAAACAAGAACAGTGGATGCAATTGCAGTGCAATAACAAATGCTATTCTCAACTTTTTTCCACTTTTTTAACTGTTGGAAGTATCCTGTTAGCAAAATATTTTTTTGTGGTGGTCATCAGGTGTTTAGAAGTTTCAACTTCCCCTTCAGTTTTTCCTTCCTCTTCTCCTCCCAGCTGGCTGCAATTAGCTTTAATTAGAAAAGCAATATCTAATTTATAACTGATGTTTTTTTTTCATGGATGTTCTTCCCTCCCAGTCTTTTTTGGGAATCCCCAATTCTCTTTCTTCCTGTAGCTGACCAACTTTCCCATCTCAGATATTGATTTAATTAGCAAACTTTGCTATAGCACATTATAGCAATACATCTTCTTTCACTATTGGAATTTTTTCTGTGACAGACATCTGAGATGAAGAAAGTGCGAAACAGATAAATCTTCCCTTCTACTACGACTACTACAGGGGTCACTAGAAGGAAGTGAACTGGTCTCTACTTGCAGTTCATGTGGAACACACGAGATGTCACGTGATACCGGCGTTTTCACACCAATCGGAGAGCGCGAGTTCGCCATGAGCTCATTGTTGCTGGGAATGGCGATACAAAAGTTTGCGAAATTTTACCCTAGTTTTAGTTAAACTTTACACATTGTTTTTACATTTTTTAAAGTTTTAGTCAATGCAACGATGGCTGACGTCTTTCCACTAGATATTAACGATCAAATAGACGAGGAAGATTTGAGCGACGATGAATTCGAAGAGGTAAGCCTGTTTTGAATGAGAGGGGGCGATGAAATTGCGTACAACGAAAATTTATTTCGTAGGCAACTGTGAAACGCAACGATCGAGTATTAAGTGATGACTATTTTGTTTGTAGGGTCAGGTATGCGATGAACCGATGGAAAATGACGAAAGGTGGGCTCATGTCGGTGAACCGGCCGGCGTATTTTTGAAAATTTGTTCTCGATCAGTGAAGCATTTCATTGTCGACATTTGTCATTGAAGCAAGCGTTAGCTCACAGCTCTTTCTCTTTGTTAGTTCGCTAGAAGTCGAAACACTGGCTATTTCTGAAGAGACTGTTAACCCTAAAGATGAGAAAATAGGTCCAAATAGTTTCGAACTTCTCAAAGTTCTTGGGAAAGGAGGATATGGAAAGGTACGTAAGGTGTATTTTTGAGAACGCTAATATTAATTGAAGCTTACAACTTTATAATTATGGTAGAGAAGGCCGTAACAACTATAGTGATGCTGTGAGAAAGTTGTAGTCTTAGGTCTAATGAAAATATAATCGAAGGCACTTTATATTGTTGTCAGGTTTTTCAAGTCAGGAAAGTGGATGGACGGAACAAGGGCAAAATATTCGCAATGAAGGTCTTAAAGAAGGTTCGAGTTTGTGTTGTGTTCATTGGGTCGAGTTTCATGTTATGTAATCTATTTAACAATAATTTAAGCTTAACAGTTAAGCTCGAATTACTGGTTGAGTTCTTTGTGATATTGTCTTTTTGTGTATTGATCCTGTTTTGCTCTTCACTTCACGTGATAAAAGTTGTGTTGAGTATCTTTTGGCGATAACCCCCTTCATGTAACCAAGGTTAATATTGAAAAGAAAAATCAAAATTGTGATCATTCCAGATCACTGACTGTTTAAATCTCCCCTGCCTGTAAGGTTGTCAACGTTAAACGTTGGCCATTAATTGTAGGCAATTTTTATTTTTCTTAAAGAGGTTTTTCAGATTCTTTAAATGTTTATCCAGGTGGGCGAGGGACATGTACAACTGTATTTGTCTTTGCAAATTTGTAGATTTTTCTATTTTTTCCAGGAAATTGTCTTACTCAAAAGCTAAGATGAGGCTTTTATCTGAGGGGGCTGGGGCAAGATTTTTATTGTGCAATTATTTTATTAGAACATCTTTCTAAATCCCCTTGAATATAGTAATTTACATGTGGAGTCATGAACTTATAAGAATGACCTTGGCCTTGACTTAATTGTGAAACAAACGGCAAATAATCACGTAACCAATGCTGGTGCATACTGAGGTAGTTGAAGAAAAAACCTTTCTGCAGATGTATTTCAAGTAGATATTTGTACAGTTATAAATTAACATAGGATGCCAGAACATTATCATAAAATAGTGAATTGATATTAAAACAATGTTAGGCTCAATCATATTCCAATTATGCCTAATATTTGAATACTGTCTGTCATTCATCCAAGGCCAGACATGTGAACAAAAACATGTTTTAATTTGGATATGTGATTAAAACTAACATGCCAGATTAGTAGCCAAACATTTGAAGTTTTACTTCTGTGTGGTAAACAGTTGTACCAAAGTTTGAAAGTACTTGCAGTTGTCAATATGTTTTCATTCAAGAATATAGGCGCAACAGAGGTATGAGGTATTGGAATTCATTGCTATGCTTAAAGCAAGTGATTTCACATTCAATGTTCAGTGGCGCACGAGTATGCTAAACAATATTACAGTGAGACAAGAAACATGATTACTTTCAAGAAAGCACATCAGAGCACAGAGCAAACTGTTGTACAAATCCATTCTTACCACCATTGTTGCTAAAGTTGTTAGAACACATTGTTTGGTTGTGTTGGACACTCTAAAATGAAAATGATGGGAGATCATGCTATTATGCTGTGGTTTAAATTCTATTTTTGATTTCTTATTTTTTTGGTTTGATTTTTCATTTACACAAAACTTTGACTGTACTGCATCATTTTAACTCTGAAATGAAGGGAATTATTTCTTTTAAAACAAAGTCAGATTGGGAAGCCGGTGAATTCTAACCCAGGATTAAAAGTTAACCAAAGCATAAATTTTTCTTGTATAAAATTGCTTTTCACTAGTTATGTTTTAAGTAGTTTAAGATTGCTGAAGCTCAAAACTGGAGGCCAAACAATATAAAAAGAAAAATCCAAAGTTATAAAACTCAAATCAATATTCTCGCTTATCCTGGGTTAGCTTAATTGGGCTTTAAACAACCTGGCAACGGACATTTAGAATGTTAATAAACTCAGCTTAATTCCAATGTCGGTAGATCAATTTTTTATCCTTATAATAAGATGTACTATGTACCAAGTCAAAGAAATTTTTGCTTAAGTGCTGCAAAAAATAATACTTTTAATAAACCCAGAGAGATGGGCTTTCTCTGAAGCAGGGTTAAAATGTTAAGTTGATGATGATGCAGTACGTTGTTCAGTTCTTTATAGGGAACTTGTGTTCTTTTTTTCTTAGGCTGCCATTATAAGAAGTCACAAAGACACTGCTCATACCAAAGCTGAAAGAAATATTTTAGAAGCTGTTAAGGTTTGTTTCTGTCCAATTTGTAATAGAACACTAAATTCAAATGACGATAATTGGTTAGAAAACATTAACTTCCTATTTTGACAGGAATCTTTTATATGGAAACATAAGTTCAAGGCTACGGTTTTCTAAAATATTGTTATTTAATTTAACATCATTTATTCAATTGTCTAGGAAGGGAAATAGTAATGACAAGCATATCTCGGAAATAATGGAAATCTGCTATGAGTTAATTTTGGGTTCAGTTTGATTATGATTGAGTGCAATGAGCGTAGCTTAAACTTGATTTTGGCTTGTAAGGTTTCAAAGGAGTTTGAGTGTTTTAATCTTTTTTTTTTTCTGGGGTTGTGATGATAATATTGGGCAAAATAAAAAAAGTATACATGCACTACAATCAAAAGCTTTCAAATGATGACTGATGTAAATGAGAAATGCAAGCAGGGAATATAGTTTGCTTTAGGTGTATTTCGTTATTTTGATTTGGCTCTCTTAACACAATGCATTCAAGGACCTTTAGCCATTTTTTCACACTGCTCTTGATTCCAAACTCATTGTCGTTAGTGCCATATTCATGTCATGTTACTTGATATACAGTCGACTTGATTAGTTTGATTCTTAATTAGTTTGATTTCACTAAAAACATGCTATTAAAGTAATTATAATTTTTGGTGGATGTTTTTGTTTGCAGCATCCTTTTATCGTTGATCTAATCTATGCTTTTCAAACTGGAGGAAAACTCTACCTTATTTTGGAATATCTTAGTGGTATGTTTTCATTGTTGGTTGTGGTGTTTTAAATTAAAATCAACCTATAATTGAAAATTGGGACTAACAAAATTGCTTAATAATTATTATTGCTTATTCATTTGCCTGTTCGCAATATATAATTACTGGTTGTTTTGTCACTGTTACTCTATAGCCTGGAGGTGCAGTGGCCTTACGGTTAGTGCACTCGACTCTGGCTCTAGATAGCGGTCCGTTTTTGAGTGTTCTGTTGTTGGGCAAGACAGTTTACTCTCACAGTGCCTCTCTCTACCTGGATGTACAAATGGGTACCAGCAACCTAAATGCATGAAGAGAACTAAAGAATATGCTCTGGTACATGATCTTTGTATCATGAGACAGTTAAATGACTTTTGAAAGTTCACAGGATAACAGACCTTTTTGGAATAATTTTTTTTACCATGAAAATAATGTTGAATAAATCCATTTTAAACTTCAACAAGTGTAACATATATTATCCTGTACTATTGTGTACTAGCTACACGTGATAATGGTCTGTAGCTGTTTATTTTCAAGCTAATTTAATTTTTGATCAATTTAGACCCATTATATCAGGGAAAAAGTGTAATCAAAGATTATGCTATTGAAGCTTGTACTTTATTCAATAGGTGGAGAACTTTTCATGCACTTGGAGAGAGAAGGAATTTTCATGGAGGACACAGCATGGTACATGTGAAAGTTTAACTATAGATCCTTATGAACACTTGCATATCTTGTCATTAATGTCACAATGTCCGTAGATAGTTTTAAATCAGAGTTGATTACTTAATAGTTATTGATATTCCATTGTATAAGTTTTATTTAGGTGTTTTATTTGTTATTCTACTACTTTTTAGGATGCCTTTGTATAAATTTTATTGTGATTTTTATAGTTGTGTCTAACAATTTTTACCAACTTAACTGAGTGTAGATGTAGATGAATATGCTGACCTTATACTCAAGCTAAAGAATGCATTTCTGTTACACTCAGCTTCTACTTGTCTGAAATAGTGCTGGCCTTGGAACATCTTCATAAGCAGGGAATCATTTACAGGTAGGTAGTTTCATAACAGAATGAGGACACCTTTCAATTTGAGGGACAATTGAATGGGTCTGACACAAATAATAATAATAATTTAACAACTGCATCACAAAATGGAGGCTGGGTGCCTGTGATATCCAGGAGCTTCCACTATTGGCAGCCAGCTCCTAGATGGAGACTGCTCCC